>Ga0070738_10001440_pt1 | contig 47744 bp, 47 predicted proteins | sample Coa_R2_2_FD_66446 | JGI IMG/M metagenome (GOLD analysis project Ga0070738, IMG submission 66446) | Surface soil microbial communities from Centralia Pennsylvania, which are recovering from an underground coalmine fire - Coalmine... | ecosystem: Environmental > Terrestrial > Soil > Unclassified ...
CGTGGCTTGAATCCTCGTGCGGAGGAACTCGGAATCTACGTTTGTGGAGGACGTGGACGTCATTCGCGTCGCACGCCCGAGGAACTCCGGACACTTGCCGACAAGCTTAGCCTCGACGGCGATTCCCTCGTCCGTAGCAGTCGCCTCACCGCGCGTGTCGACAACAATGCGATCGCCGACGGCTTTCAGCTCTACCTGCACGGATTCATTCTGAGCCGCGAAGGCGAGTGGACTGTCGTCCAACAAGGCATGAACGACAACACCGGCCGTGCGCGGCGCTATCACTGGCATTCGGCCTCAGTTCGGGATTTCACTCTCGCACCGCACACTGCCATCGTTGGCGAACCCCAGGGCACAATCATGAACCTGGTGGATGCGCAGGCCCGCCCCGCACAAGACGCACTGCTCTCCATTGCGCACGACCATCCCGACAAAACACTGGCCGAAGCCCGCAAACTCACGCTTCCGGCACACCACGACGTTCGCGCCGAAAACATCGATCTGAAGCGGCTCGGTGCCATATTAGCGCTCGCCCATGAACAGGATTTTCGTGACTTCGCGTCTCTTCTTCTGATGGAAACTCTCGGCCCACGCACGCTACAGTCCCTCGCCCTTGTCGCGGAGGTGGTTCACGGCACACCCAGCCGCTTCACCGATCCTGCTCGCTTTTCATTCGCGCAAGGCGGAAAAGACGGACATCCCTTCCCGGTGCCGCTGAAGACCTACGACGAGTCTCTAGCCGTCCTCAGGCGCGCGTTGGACCGGGCGAAGCTAGGGAACACGGAAAAGATCGACGGGTTCAAGCGACTCGACCGCTTCACCCGGAATATCGAGCAACGGTTCCTGCCACAAGCAAATTTCGACCGAGCCATCGCCCACGAACGCGCGATTTCAAAGTCAATCGGCGGCCGCACAGTGATGGACGACAAGACGGTAATGCGACGCGAGACGCGGAAGCAGCTTTCGCTCTTCTGAGCGATACCTGGATCAGCCTTTCTTCTCGCCTGCATCGTGCGCGAATTGAGGCGCCAGTTTCAGGTACATCTGCTCGGTCATACGCACGGGACTATTGACTCGCAGTGAATGAGGCTGCAATCCGAACGGTGCGTACTGTCCGCGGGAGCGATCGTCTCCCGCGATCACCACCTGTGGTGTACACAACTGTTCACATTCGCGCTTCTCCGGCCAACGCGAGCACGCTGATACTTGCAATTCTTCGTGACCCGCAAACCGAGTCTTTGCCGCATGGTGGCCGTCGACTTTGACATCGGCCGGCCGGAGGGTTTCCGGACAGATGAGGTTGACCGGTTCCCGGTATTCCCAAACCGCCATGTAGTACCAGATCACTGCCGACCCGATGAATAGGGATGCTCCGAACAGGAAGAGAACCAACCAGAAGAATATGACCATGGCACACCTCGCCAACTGCGCCTATTCCTATCCCAGCACATCATGCGAATGATGTGACGCCAAATACCACGTGACGTGAGTTTGCCCGCCAGTCCGTCATCTGTATCCGCCCATCTCAAAGTGGTAGACAATCCCGGCTCTCGCCCTCCGCATCTCACAATCCTATGACTTTGTCTCGAACCGTTCTGGCTGCCATTTTGATTGGCGCATTATTTTTGCCTGTGGCCTGCAGCCGCCCATCGCAGAATCCTGAAGAGATCCGTCAAAAGACGGCGCAAGCAACTGCGGACATCAAAGCTGACGCCACCGCGGTTGCGCAAGGTGTGAAGGAAGGTCTGACGCGCGGCAACAAGGTCGACATTAATAAAGCCACTAAGAATCAACTCATGGCCCTGCCCGGAATCGGCGAGCCCGCAGCCGACCGCATCATTGCCAACCGCCCCTATGCCACGCCCGACGATCTGGTAAGGAAAAGGGCCCTCAGTTCTCGCGAATACGATCGTATCGCCGGACAGGTTGCAGTGAAATAGCCCACAGCAAACAGTGCCTCTACCCCACCATCCCCAGATCCCTTTCTCGCGAGACTGGCTCTCGCACCAGCATCGGTAACTCCGCGGTAGCAAGTTCCCCAATCCGTAACACGCTCACGTCGGCTGGCGGGTATTTGCTGACCTCTGCCGTGTCGTTTGCATAATGTCCCTGGGCAACGAACACCGTAGTCAACCTCTTCCCCCAGATTTTCTTCATCGCTGTCAGGATCCGAATCTTGTCATCCACCATGACGTAATGCCGCGCCGGATAGCGCTGCTCCACGTCTTCCAGCATCTGCTCCTTATGGATATAGATCAGCACGCGCCCGTCGACCGCATCCCATAGTCCCGAACGCTCCACTTTCCTTGGCTGAAATACCGCGTCACCGTCGCTGAGAATCACCGTCGCCCCCCACTGCTTCAGCCGTTCAATTGCGTCGAGCGACCCCGGATATAACCTGTTAGCAAAGTGATAGTCGATCAGGAACTCGGAAACCTTGAGCATGTGCGGATCGCGCGGGAACTCAACTCTGTAACGCTGCAAAGCTCCCAGGTAATCCGCATAGCCTAGTTCGTTCCGGAGTTGCTCAAAGTGCTGCCAGTAGCAGTTTTGGCGTTCCACTCCAAAGTTCTGGATCAAAAAGTGACGCAAATCGTGCGCGACGCGATCATTGTCCAGCAAGGTGTTGTCTACATCGAACAAAAAGACGAGGTTTTCCGTGTCAGTCATCGTGCCTCACTCGCGAATCCTCTCCGCCATCGGGATAATCTAACTGATTAGTACCCAGGCGCGGCAAAACGGGCGAAAATGGCCGTAACGCGCTGTTTGGGCGAAGGTACCCGGGCTCCTCTGGCTGACCACTGTACTGAAGTGCTCTACCCCGACCTCGCCTTCTTTCGTACGCTTCGTCGTATTCCCGTTTGTAGGGGTTATTGTGCTTCGCAAAGCCGCTCTGCTGTTGGTTTTACTGACCTTATCTGAATTTGGTAATGCGCAGACTGCGCAGGTTCTGGATGCCAGTGTCGCGAGCGCATCAAATGCTGCGGCCGCAGACCAGTTGGCCACGTTCCACGCCCGAACGGAAGAGGTCAACCTTATTTTTACGGCCACGAAGCATGGAAAATATCTGCGCGATTTGCACCCCTCCGACTTCATCGTGCTGGATGACGGAAAACCGCCCGAAGCTTTAAGGAATTTTCAGAGCGAAACCAACCTGCCGCTCCGTGTGGCCCTGGTCCTCGATGCCAGCGCGTCCATCACATCCCGTTTCAATTTCGAGCAGCAGGCCGCAATTGAGTTCTTTCAACAGGTGCTTCGCGCCGGAGTGGACAGAGGAATTGTCGTCACCTTCAAGTCTTCTCCCACACTCGCACAGGGGTTCACCGACAGCGCCGCCAAGCTCGGCAATGCCGTCGAAACCGTCTCGGCTGGCGGAGGCTCCGCGGTTTATGACGCGGTCAATCTTGCAACGAAAGAGCTGATGGATTCAGGAGATCAGGCGCCGGTTCGCCGCGTCATTATCCTGATTACCGATGGCGAGGATAACCAGAGCGAGATCACGCGCCGCCAGCTCATCGACGCGGCCAATCACGCCGAGGTCACCATCTACGCCATCAGTTCGAACTACAGCAACATTCAAACACGCGGCGATAACATTCTGCGCCAATTGGCTGACGAAACCGGCGGGCGCGTCTTCTTCCCCGGCAAGATCGAAAATGTGAGCCATGATTTCAAGCAGATCGAGGCGGAACTCCGCGCTCAGTACGTTCTCTCTTACAAGCCGGCGGACTTCGTCGCTGACGGCCGGTATCGCCGCATTCAAATTACCGCACATAACGACAAGGGCATCATCGTCCGCGCTCGCAAAGGCTACTTCGTCCCAGCCAACTAGGACTCGAAGGCACCGCTGTTTCGCTCGGGATTGCGAAAAATCGGAACTTGCGATCCCCACGAACTCTCGTTCGATCGGAACGACAACAGCTCTATCGGGTTGTAACCTGTGGTTGTGGCGCGACCTGCGCCCAAGGCTCGCTGGAATTCAACAGCGGCATGACTGTCGCCACGATTCGCGCTGCATATTCCAGCTGATGAAGTTCTTCCGGGGTAAAGTCTGCACCTGCCGCATTCGGCGTAATCCCCTTACGCGAGATCTGTACCACGCCCAGAATTTCGCCGTGGCGGTCAACGATCGGAGCAGTCATGAGCTTCTGAATGATCTGTGTGTCCTGGCGGTTCTTTTCAGCTTCCTGCTCCAGGCTGACGAGCTCAAATAGACGGCTGTGGCGCCGCATCGTAAAGTTGTTGAACAGATCGGCACGCTTGGTCTTCGCCGTCTGCGCCGCTACCGCATGGCTCGATAACGGAATCGCACCTGCGGACTTCAATTCAGCCGGATACAGGAACCTGAGAATCTGCCCATGCAGACTGAGAATAGCCACTTCATGCCTGCGTACGCCGAAGATTCTTGCAAGATCCGCTGCAACTTTCTCGACCGTACAGGCTTCGCCTTCTGGGAGCTCAAACTTCTCGAAAATCATTGCTTTGCAGTCTTTAGAAACTCGCCCGGCCACTGGTTACTACACAAGTAGTTAACCGAGTCTGCCCATATATTGCAGTCTGGGCAGCCCCCACGGCCAGATTACTAAGGTGCCTCCGGTTGGGCACTCCCGGCTAAAGTGGGCACGTGCAATGCGCCGAGTGTTTGTATCGCGGATATTCCTGTCCGCAAAATTTCTTCCTTAGCTCTTTCGGCTTTCGGTCCCACACAGAACAGGGATTTTTACCCAATTATTAATTGGCTTCAGTACGCTACGTAGGCGTTTTACCGACCCAGGTCGGATCGTTCAGCTGTTTCAGCATAAACGCCGCCAGGTCCGCGCGGGATAGTGTGGACCCGCCCCGCGGAAGTCCATCGACCTCGATGCGATATTGGCCCTTGGCCGGACCATTCGTCAGACGCGGCGGAGCACCACCGTGAAGTCGAGTCCGCTTGACTCAACCTGCTGTTGCTGAATTGCAGAACTGATGAAAGGATGCTTTAGGAGAGTGTGCTTCAGCACTTGCAAGAAAAACCGTTGCAGTGAGGATCCGTTCTTTGCTGCATCCCGATACGCGCCCGCAGCTCCAAGCACGATCAATCGCTTGACCCCATGCCGCTTCATGCCGGCAATGATGTTCGCGCTTGCTTTCTGCAGCAGATCGCTTCGACCTAGGGTTCTTGCCCCCAATGCGGTCAACACTGCGTTCTGCCCCTCAATGGCAGCCGCAACCTGCACCGTGGCGTAGACATCGCCCTGCACTACTCGCAAGCCCGGAGCCTCGGCCAGACTGTCAGGATTACGCACGAACGCTGTCACCTGGTGTCCAGCCGCAAGTCCCTGACGAACCAGTTCACGTCCAGTCCCGCCGCTGGCCCCAAAGATCAGGATCTTCATATTGTAACTAGTCCCGGCTGCGTGCCTTGGCCAGTAGCCGGAGGATTTCGAAGTAGAGGCCAGATCAGCGTCACCATCAGGCCGAACGTGCCGTACCACTCCATATACTTCGGAGCACCCATACGCGCGCCGGTCTCGATGAAGTCGAAGTCGAGCACGAGATTAAGCGCCGCGATGATCACCACTACGACGCTGAATCCGATACCGATCGCACCCGATCCGAATGCCGACCGGAACAGCGGAACGTGAAAGAAGCTCAGGATGAAGCTGGCGAAATAGAACAGCGCAATCGCGCCGGTTGCGGCGATCACGCCCAGGCGGAACTTCTCTGTCACGCGAATCAGGCCGGAGCGGTACGCAAGAAGCAGTACCACGAGGACACCAAACGTCAGGCTGACGGCTTCAATCGCAATGCCCGGAAAACGCACTTCGAGGATCGCCGAGACAGCGCCAAGTACGAGACCTTCGAGCAGCGCATAAATCGGCGCGGTGACCATCGCCCATTCTTTCTTGAACACCGTGACCAGCGCGACGATGAATCCGCCAATCGCACCGATCGCAGCCATTGGCATTACCGAGGCGGGATCGCGCGAATTCAGGAACGTATTCCACGTCCATGCCGCGGTTGCCACCGTGCATATCAGCAGAATGCCTGTCTTGTTGACCGTGCCAGACACAGTCATCGCTTCGCCAGTTGCGGCATAGCCCTGGCTGCGGAACGCGTCATTACTCAACGCCGGATTGGAAGTACGAAAAAGCGCCATAACTGTCTTCAACTCCTCGACAAACCGCTAACGCAAGTTGTCTAGCTGACCGGTCCTACCATTTGCGAATGATCGGAATCAGACCTTCTCTCGATTATACCGATTGTGTGCCAGGACTCTTCGACCCCCTGCGCTCCGCCTCGACGTAGATTTCAACCCTCCTTACACTCTGATCGACGCCACGCTGTCTCACTCCCACTCAATCGTTCCCGGCGGCTTGGAGGTCACGTCATACACCACGCGGTTGATCCCCCGCACCTCGTTCACCATGCGGTTCGAGATCGTCTTCAGCACCTCATGCGGCAACGGCACCCAGTCTGCTGTCATGCCGTCCTCCGAGTGCACCGCACGGATCGCGCAGGTGTATGCATATGTGCGCTGATCCCCCATCACTCCGACTGACATGACCGGCAACAGCACGGCGAAAGACTGCCAGATCTGGTTGTAGAGCCCAGCTTTCTTGATCTCCGTGACAACGATGTCATCAGCTTCCTGGAGAATCGCAATCCGCTCCGGCGTCACTTCGCCGAGGATGCGTACGGCCAATCCCGGCCCCGGGAACGGCTGTCGCTGCAAAATATCTTCGGGCATTCCCAAATCTTTGCCGATGCGCCGCACCTCATCCTTAAACAGATCCTTGAGGGGTTCGATCAGCTTCAGTTTCATCTTTTCGGGCAAGCCACCGACATTGTGGTGCGACTTGATCGTCTGCGATGGACCGCGCACCGAGACGGACTCAATCACATCCGGATAAAGCGTGCCCTGCACCAGCCACTCGACTTTTCCCTGCTCGCGCTCGATCGAGTGAGCTTCGTCATCAAATACTTCGATGAACTCTCGCCCGATGATCTTGCGTTTCTTCTCCGGTTCGATCACGCCCTTCAATTTGCTGAGGAACCGATCGGTCGCATCGACCGCGCGTAGATTCAATCCGAGTTTGTCGCGCAGATTCTGCTGGACTTTCATGAACTCGTTTTTGCGCAATACTCCGTTGTTGACGAAAACGCAGGTCAGCCGATTCCCCATTGCGCGATCGACCAGCGTTGCCGCTACGCTCGAGTCCACGCCGCCCGAAAGCGCACAGATGGCTCGTCCATGCTCGCCCACCTGCTTGCGAATGTTCTCAACCGTTTCCAGGATGAACTGCGCTGGAGTCCAGTTAGGCAGCGCACCGCAGATATCGAACACGAAGTTCTTCAAAATCTGCTTGCCCAATGGTGTGTGATGAACTTCGGGATGGAACTGCACAGCCCACATGTGGCGCTCGGGGTTTTCCATCGCGGCCAGCGCATTGCTGCTGCGGGCAACTTCCTTGAACCCAGCCGGCAGTCTCTCGGCTTCGTCGCCATGCGACATCCATACGGAAATCTCGCTCGGCAGGTCCTTGAACAGCCGCGATGAGTCGGCGATCTGAACTTGCGCGTGTCCGTACTCACGCTTCGCGGCCGGCCGCACCTTCCCGCCGAGCTTGTAGGTCATCACCTGAAGGCCGTAGCACACGCCAAGCAGTGGCTTTGCTGCCACCGCCAGCACACGATCATCCATCGCGGGAGCGTCAGCGTCGTAAACGGAACTTGGGCCGCCGGACAAGATGATACCCACCGGCGAATAGCTCATTACTTCTTCGAGCTTGGCGGTGCAAGGCAGGACGACAGAAAAAACGTTGAACTCGCGGATTCGGCGGGCAATCAACTGCGTGTACTGTGAACCGAAATCCAGGACAACAATGGATTGTGGTGCTTGCACGCCTTAGATTAGCAAAGCTGCTGTCTTGACGCTATCCAGGCGTCAACTGCTCTGGTGCCCCAGATCTGCCTGTTTTTGGCAGATGTAGGAGCGAACCCCGCATCCAACTCCATGAATCATGCAGAGAAAGAAACCGCTCACCCGCCAAGGCAAACACTGGATTGCAATCATACTCACCTGGGTGGGTGGGTTCGTGGACGTGGTCGCCTACATCGCACTGGCCCAGATTTTCACCGCCAACATGACCGGCAACAGCGTTCACATCGGCCAGTTTGCTGTCGATGTCAATCGCCATGAATTCATTGCTCCTGCAATCGCTGTCCTGGCATACGTCAGCGGTCTCATCATTGCCCGCATCCTGATTGAAATCGGCGCAAGGCACCACGTCGCCTCCGTCGCGACCTGGACGTTATTGATCGAGTTCCTTCTGCTGCTGATTGCCGTTCCCGTGGGCACTCCCTTTCTTCGCGACGGCCACGTTCCTTCGCACAGCGAAATACGTTATCTGCTGACCGCAGTGCTGGCTTTCGCCATGGGAACACAAACCGTGACCTTGACCAAGGTCGGCCCCTTAACCGTCTACACAACCTTTGTTACCGGCACTCTGACGAAGTTCGCGCAGCGTTTCTCAGTCTGGATTTTTCGGGTCTATGACGAACGTGAGGTCTCGGCGCGCGGGCTGGTTCGTGACAAAGACTTCCGCGATTCCGCCTTCCTCGCTTTCATCTGGATTTCGTACGTTGGCGGAGCAGCAGCAGGAGCCATCCTCAAAAAGCGTCTGGAACTGAGTGCTCTCCTGATTCCCTGTTTTTTGCTTCTGCCCATCATGCTGCTGGATCAAGTCCGGCCCATGTCCCTGGAAGAAGAACGCGAATAGTCGATTTGAGGCAGACATGTTGCCCGACCGATTCTTTAGAAAGAAGTTCCCGGATTCTGTGGCGATTCCGCTGCGTTCACATCTGGACCGGGCACGACCGGATCGAGCACTGGACGCTCCATTACTGGTGGCTCCGGTTCATACTGCGCCAGTGAAACGTATGCTGCGATACGCCAGATTTGCACCGCATCCATCAGTACCCAGTAGACTAGCGCCAGCACCACGCTCACCGCGATGATTCCGCGTGCTGGGAAATTCCCAATCATGCCCAATGGAATGATGGACGCGACGCTCACGATCACAATCAGTGCCAGCCGCACCAGTCCAAGGAGAACGGCCACTCCCATGTAAGGCCCAGAGCGCTCATGGAACAAACCGAGCGACGCGCTAAACGCGTCAAATATCCCCACTCCATCGCGGACGATAAAAATCGGCGCCAGGGTCAGGAACCAGTTCAGCATCGACCACACACATCCAATCAGCAGATCGATGCCAAGGCTTAGCAGGATCGCCACCCCAATCAAGTCGGGCTGGCCGCGAAAAAGTCTTCCCACGAGAACCGATGATCCCACGAATGCAAGAGCCGCCAAAAGCAGTGCCAACACGCGCAGAACATTAACGCCGGCAAGCGCGTTCCAACGAATTGCTGTACCGTCCCCGAGCAGCGCCTTCAACGTTGCCCCTCGCCCAACAGTGGCAGCCGCAATCCAAAGCAGGATCATCGGAAATAATGCATAGGCGGACACGCGCAGCACCACTGGCACGATGGCATTCACGATTCGCAACAGGACGTACGCAGTGGAGTATGGATCGAAAGCGCGAATCACCCTGATCTCCGCATCGGTGATCCTCACGTGCCCCAGCGAACGGAGCAGAATGTAGAGAATCACCGCCCACATAGCGATACCGAAGGTCCAGCGCCAAGCGATCTCGCACAAGATCAGCGAGGGAGTGCGTGTAATCGTCCTCCAGCCATCCCCTGTTGGAGTTGGGCTTACCACCCCCCGAGCATACAGAGCACCTCTGGCGGGAGCAAGTTGCTGAAGGTCAACGGAGATTATCGGTCTGCGGTTCGGGATGGATCAGAACCCGGAACAATTCGGGATCGATCTGCTTGAAGCGCGTCTCCACCGACGTCATCACATCGTGCACCTGCGAGAGCGGCAGGGTATCTGACATGGTGCAGTGACACGAGACATAGAGTTTTCCGGCCACACGTTTGAATTCGAAGTCGTGCAAGTCGATCACTTCACAAAACTCTCGCGCCACGCCCTTCAACCGTCCCTCCAGGGTGGGCTCCTGTACAAGATGGTGGGCCGTCTCGATTGTCGCGAGCTCGCTCTCGATGTGCGTGAGGATCGTCGATACTTCCGGTACCTTTTCGCGAATCTCCGATTCCAGCACCGTTACAAAGTCGTGCGCCTCCTTCAGCGATAGCCGCTCATTCAATTCCAGGTGCTGCTCAACATGCAATCGGCCATCCACGTCTTGAATACTGATGTCGTGCACCGTCAGGTTATTCGAAGAGGCTACCGCGCGTATGCGGTCGAAAAAGTTCTCTTCGCCTTGCGGAATGGCTGTCGAATGGACCACCACGTCCGCATTCGGCAGGATGCGCTTAACCGTCGCCACCACTTCAGATGCCAGTTGTTCCGACCTTTGAAAGGTCAGATTTCGTCCGAACCCAACCGTCAAATCGGCGAAATAGTGATTCCCCGCTCGCCGAATGCGCACCCGATCTACCTCGATCACGCCGGGTTGGCGAAGCACTTCGCTGATAACCTGGCTCCGTATACCGCTCGGGGAAGCATCCAGCAGCGCATCCAGCGTTTGGCGTGCGAGACGCCAACTCACCGTGATGACCACACCTGCGACAGCCAGCGCCGCAATCGGGTCGGCCACGCGTAGCCAGCCGATGTTCAGATCCTCGCCGATCCACACCAGCACCAACCCAATAATCACCACCGTGCTGGACCAGATATCCGTTCGAAAGTGCAACGCGTCTGCGTGTAGAGCCTGGCTATCGTACTTATCCGCAATGCGTTGCAGCTTCCTCGAGCGCCACGCATCTATGGCGATCGAGATGAACATGACAACAAAGGCCCATACGCTTGGTTCGATTTCTACAGCCTTGAAGAACAGCCGCTTAAAGGCCTCCCATATAATCCACGCACAGGTAATCAGCAGGAGGGCGGTTTCCAGGAAGGCAGAGAAATTTTCGAATTTTGCGTGCCCGTACTGATGTTCGGCATCGGCAGGTTTGTCCGAAACTCGCACCGAAAACAGCGTGATTACTGCGGCCACCAAGTCGAGTCCAGAATGCAACGCTTCCGACAGAATACCCAGGCTCCCGGTACTCAGTCCCACTACAATCTTCAGCCCGGTTATCCCCACCGCAGCCCAGACGGAGTTCTGCGCCACCGCACGTTTTTCGGTGTGCATCGACTCAGCTTTCAGAGTTGCAGTTTGTGACATGTACTTCGATTATCTACTGCGCCCTTCTTTACTGCCAACCGCGGCATCACCAAACGCTTGTGATTTCAAGCGAAAGCCGCCGACATGCTACGATTCTTGAACTGATGAATTTCGGATGTTGACCTGTTCGGAGACTCGAATGTATCGGTTCTTTGTACCTTTTTTGCTCCTCTCATCCCTTTCCGTTGCTCAAACCGCGCCGTCACAGAATCCCGCTCCTGAGTCGAGCGCGCCCAGCACCATAACCCTGCAGACTCCACAGCAGACCAAACCGGCCGAGGTGCCGGAGTCAGCAGCGGTAATTACCCTGAAAGGTCTCTGCCCTGGTAATTCCGGACCAGCGACAGGTCCGAACTGCCAGACCACCATCAGCCGTGAGCAATTCGACAAGATTGTAAACACCCTGAACCCTGAATTGCCGCCGGACAGGCGCCAGACCCTGGCGGAACAGTATGCGCGGGCTCTCATTCTTCAGAACATCGCCGAGCGGCAGGGCATTGCGGATACACCTCACTTCAAGGAAATGATGGAGTTGACCAGGACGCAGGTTCTGGCACAGGAACTCATCACGCAAACGCGAGAGAAGTCAAAACCCACTCCCGCTGAAATTGACGACTACTACAAAAAGCACGAAGCCGATTACCAGGAAGCCTCGTTCAAACGTCTCTACATTCCAAAAGCAAACCCATCATTGAAAGAAAGCGTACAGGGTCAGAGCGTGGAAGAGCTGAAGGCGGAGGCTGAAAAGATTCGTACTCGCCTCGTGGCAGGAGAGGACGTCGACAAGATTGAAAAAGAAGTCTATGCGAATGCGGGAATCAAAACACCACCTCCTCCAACCTCGATTCCGAATTGGCGGCGCAGCATGGTTTCTCCTGCTCAGGCCTCGATTTTTGATCTGAAGCCCGGGGAAGTGAGCCAGCCGATCGTTCAGGCTGAGGGCGTTTACATTTACAAAATGGAATCAAAGAAACCGGTTCCGCTCAACGATGTTCGCACCGAGATCGAAAGCACGCTGCTGACCGAGAAAATGCGTACAAGCCTGAATTCCATTCTCGAGCAGGTTAAAACCGATCTCAACCAGAACTATTTTGGCCCGGTCACAAGTTCGCAGATTCCTTTGGGTTCTCCCTCGGCTGCGAGGCAGAGCACCCCAGCGCCGCCGCAGACCAAGAAGTGAGCAGCATTTCCAAACCGACAGTCATCATCACCGGTGTGTCTGGCAATCTCGGTCAACGATTGTTGCCGCAACTCCAGGATTTCCGGGTGGTCGGCGTCGACTTGCAGTCGCCCCCGGCCGGTCATCTCGCCCAGTTTGAACGCATGGACCTTGGCCGCGAGGACACCTGTGATGCGCTGGTCCAGCTGTTGAAGAAGACGGAAGCACGTGCTGTCGTCCACCTTGCGTTCATTGTTGATCCCCTTCAGAGCGGTGTGCTGGATCTGGAACGCATGTGGCAGATCAACGTCTCGGGCACGGCCCGCGTGATGGAAGCCATTACTGAAGTCAATCGACACGGTGGCCTGGTCGACACATTTATCTTCCCTTCTTCCGTGTTGGCCTATGGGAACGAGACCGCAGGTCCGGTTCGCGAAGAAAATCCCCTCGGCGCTCACTCGCTTCCCTATGCGATCCATACCCAGGAAGCCGATGACGTTGTCCGTTTTCGCGCCGGAAACTTAGGAGCATGCACCACCTACCTTTTGCGTCCGCACATTTTCACCGGAGCTTCCATGCAGAATTTTCTGGTAAATGCGCTGCGCGGTACCGCGTACGGCGATGGCTACTGGGGACGGAAACGTGAGGCTGCAGGGGTACGCTTTCCGATGCTCCTGCCGTACGGCGAAAAATATCTCTACAAGCGTCTTCAATTTGTTCACGTCGATGACATGGCGCGGCTCGTCGCTCACGTTCTTCATAGGCCTGTCGCCACGAACAACCTTGTGGTTCTCAACGTCGCCTGCCGCGGCGACGCCATCACCTACCAGACCTGCGCGCACCTGTCCGGACGGAAGATAATTCGTTTGCCTGGACGCTGGGCCTGCCGCCTTGCTCTATCGTGGTGGTGGAAGACAAAGACATCGGCCGTTCCTCCCGAAGCGCTGCCCTATCTCACCGGGTCTTACATCATGAATACCAATAAGCTGAAGAGCTTTCTCGGAACTCATTACGAGCAAGTCATCCGGTACACCAACGAGCAGGCCTTTAAGGATTGCTTCGCCGAACAACCGCGCACCACAGCCACCCTCGCTGGCGTTTAGTTTTCACAGAGTATCTGGCGCGATGCCTCTCGCCGCCTGCCCCATGTTGGTGTGGCGCGGGCGGCGCCGCCAGCGTGATTTTAACGATGTGGTCCCCGCTCGAGGCTGGTTTTTCTGTGCCATCGCGACAAACAGAGTCCGCAAGGGATCTTCTGACTTTTGACTTCTGACTTTTGACTTATCCCTTCTTCCCCCAATACAGTCCCGCAATCCCCAGCGTATGTGGAGACCACGACACCTCACTGAATCCTGCTGCCCGCATTCTCTTTAGCATCTCCTCGGGCGCAGGAAACCGCGCCACCGAAGCCGGTAGATATTTGTAAGGGCCCTTGATACCAGAGATCATCGTTCCAACGGCAGGCAGCACAAACCGGAAATACGTTCGGTACACGGCTCCGACAACTCCCTTCGGCTCGCCGAAATCGAGAATGCCAAGTTCTCCGCCGTTCTTCAGCACCCGATAGATTTCTCGCAAGCCCGCATCGTAGTCCGCCAGATTGCGAAACCCAAACGCCGTGGTCACCAGATCGAAAGTGCCATCTGGCAGCGGAAGATTCAGCGCATCCGCTTCCATCCACCGAAGCGGCTTCCCTATCGACTTGATCGTTGCACGCTGCAGCATGGCGTGCGAAAAGTCTGCGCCCACGATCCTCGGGGTCGCCCCGCTCTTTTGTGCCCTTGCGAGTAGGGCCGCCGTCATGTCGCCGGTTCCGCAACATAGGTCGAGCACCATCGCATCATTCCGGCGCAGGACGTGGCCAAATGTACGCGCAGTCCGCCTCCACCAGAGCCGGTCCACCTGCATCGAGAGCACGTGGTTCAGGAGATCGTATCGGGGCGCGATCGACGTGAACATCTCTCGGACCTTGGCCGCGGCCTGCTGACGGTCTACGGCGCCTTCCGGAGCCGCACCAATTACCGGCACAGATTGTTTCGGATTTTCAGCAGAACTCGCCATTACACGGATTGCGATAGATATCGCAGCTCTTCCACCGCCTGCACTACTGCGCGCTCGGGAACGTCTGGAGTCACTTCCACGCGCCCCAGTTCCGTTGGAAGAATGAAGTGAACGACGCCATTAACTGTCTTCTTGTCTGTTGTCAGCCGCCGTGCGATTCGCTTTCCCCTGGTTTGCACCTTCGGAAGCGGGGCGTATGCCAGCACCGATGAAATGATCCGCCGCGCTGTCTCTGAATCGGTCTTCTGCAGAGCCGCAGCGATCATCGCTGCCGCTACCATGCCCCATGCCACCGCTTCCCCGTGCAGAAACTGCTTGTACCCGGTTTCTGCTTCCAGCGCATGGCCGATGGTATGACCAAAATTCAGAATGCGCCGCAAATCTCCCTCGCGCTCGTCAGCGGAAACCACATCGGCTTTCACCTGAACTGCGGCACGGATTACCCATTCCAGCGGCTCCTGTTCGCGCTGCAGGATGCGGTCGCGATTGCGTTCCATGTAGTCGAAAATGTCTTTGTTGCGGATGAATCCGCACTTCAGCGCTTCGTACAATCCCGCCCGGTACTCACGATCTGGTAACGTCGACAGCACCGCCGGATCGATGATCACCGCCCGCGGGTGATGAAAGGTGCCCAGCAGGTTCTTCCCTTCTTTCATGTCGACGCCGGTTTTGCCGCCGATCGACGCATCGACCTGCGCCAGCAGAGTAGTTGGAATCTGCACCACGTCCACTCCGCGCATGAAAACGGAAGCGAGGAATCCGGCGACATCGCCGGTCACGCCGCCACCAAAGGCCAGAACCACGGTTTTGCGATCGGCGCCAGCCTTGAGCATCCGTCCAGCCAGATCCTCGAGAACATCCAACCGCTTGTTCTTCTCACCATCTGGCATCTCTAGCCAAACGTGTTGAAGTTCTGCCTTGTTCAGTGATGCGCCCAGCGCCTCTCCCCAGTGCTTGCGGACCGGAGCCACCGTGACCACCACAAACCGCGTGCGATTCGGCACAATTTCGCGCAAAAGCTCCCCCGCGCGATGTAACAAGCCACTTTCGATAATCGCCGGATACGGATGACCCGGCACGCTGATTTGAATTCTTTCCACTGATTCCATGATAGCGCACACGGAATCAAACACCCCGTGGTGGTAACATCGTGCCGTAATGAAGGCTGAGCAAAAAGCCGCAATCACGGACACCGATTTCGTCGTCGTAGGAGCGGGTGTCGCCGGCCTGCGCGCCGCGATCGAGTTGGCAGCCGCCGGACGCGTGCTCGTTCTTGCAAAACTTGAAGTGAAGGAATCGGCAACCCAATATGCGCAGGGGGGTATCGCAGCGGCGCTCAGTGATGAAGACGAAATCAGCCTTCACCTTCAGGACACGCTCGTTGCCGGTGATGGCTTATGTAATCCCCAAGCTGCTCGCGTACTCGTAGAAGAGGGTCCTGAAAGGATCGAAGAGCTGATCGCGTGGGGAACTCACTTTGATCGCAATGGAACCAAGCTGGCCTTTACCCGCGAAGGCGCTCACAGTCGCGATCGCATTTTGCATGCGCATGGCGACTCCACGGGCCAGGAAATCGGACGCGCTCTCTACTTCAAAGCAAAATCCATCAAGAATATCGTCATCTCCGAATTCGAGTTTGCTCTCGACCTGCTGGTTGAAAACGGCCGCGTCTCCGGCGTAAAGCTGCTCGGAGAAGACGGCCACCCGCATACCGTTCGTGCTTCCGCGGTTCTACTTGCAACCGGCGGCCTGGGCCATGTCTACAAGGAAACGACGAACCCGGCCGTGGCCACTGGCGACGGTGTCGCAATGGCATTTCGCGCAGGCGCCGAAATCAGCGACATGGAGTTTGTCCAGTTCCATCCCACAGCGCTTTATGTGAAGGGCGCTCCTCGTTTCTTACTGTCCGAAGCCCTCCGCGGGGAAGGCGCGATTCTGCGCAACGATCAACTCGCGCGATTCATGCCGAAGTATCATCCCCTCGCGGAACTCGCTCCTCGCGACGTCGTCGCCCGCGCCATTGCTCACGAACTGGAACTCAGCCGTAGTAAAGATCCGGTCGTTTACCTCGACCTGACTGACAAAAATCCGGAGAAAATTCGCCAACGTTTTCCTCGCATCTACGACACTTGCCTGAAATACAACGTCGACATCACCACCGACATGATTCCCGTCCGCCCTGCTGCTCACTATGCCATGGGGGGCGTTAAAACAGATCTCGACGGTTGCACCAGCCTTGCAGGCCTGTACGCGGCTGGCGAGGTAGCCTGCACCGGCGTGCATGGCGCGAATCGACTGGCGAGTAACTCTCTGCTGGAAGGTTTGGTATTCGGGGAACGCGCCGCGCGCAGCATGCGCTCCGAACTAAATCACAGGCAACCGGCCATTCATCAAAACGATCTCGCTTCAACTCAAGAACCGGCAAGCTCTGATACCAGAAGTGCTGACGACCTCATTCGCGAAGTTCAGAACATACTCTGGCGTGATGTTGGAATTGTGCGCAGCGGCCATACTCTGATGAACGCCATTCATCAACTCGAAGCGCTGAAACCCTCGCTGCCGACGAGCAATTGCCGTCGTTGCCAGGAAGCCCGCAACGTGTGGCAAACTGGCATCCTGATCGCGAAATCCGCGCTCGCCCGCGAAGAAAGCCGCGGCGCCCATTACCGCACCGACTTCCCTGCGCACGACGACAAAAAGTTCCTGAAGCACTCGGTTATCGCTGGCGACAAGATCAGGTTTGAGTTACTCAGTTGTGAGTAACTACCAGAGGCGTTTTCATAAGTTTGATTTGAAGGGGGCGGCTTCAGGCCCGCCGAAGCAAGTTCCCTCTTTTTATTGCCCGAGCCGACTTTAGTCGGTGAGGCACTTTGACAGGCTTCTCTCTTCGTATTTCTGTCTTCTGATTTCTTACTTCTTCCTGGGCCACATAATCGACGCCGCTACCGCCACCACGAGCACTCCTCCCACCGCCGCCAGCGCGGTTCCTGTCGGAATGTGATAGAAGTTCGACAGCATCATCTTCACTCCGATAAACAGCAGGATCACCGCCAGCCCGTATTGCAAATAGTGGAACGCTGTCATCATCCTTGCGAGTGCAAAGTACAACGATCGCAACCCAAGAATCGCAAACACATTCGACGTATACACGATGAACGAATCGCGCGAGATCGCCAGCACCGCCGGAATAGAATCCGCCGCGAACAACACGTCGGTAGTTTCGATCATGACCAAAACTAGCAGCAGAGGTGTCGCGTAAAGGCCGTTATCTTTAACGAAAAATCGGCCCTCGACGTAGTCCTTGGTCACCGGAAGCCAGCGCCGTACGTGCTTCAGCACCGGATTATGCTCTGGATGAACCTTGGTCTCTCCTCCGCGCAAAAACTTGATCCCGCTCCAGATCAGCACCGCGCCAAAAATGTAGACGATCCACTCGAAGCGCTTCATCAGTGCTACCCCCACCAGGATGAACACCGCACGCATGACCAGCGCGCCAATGATCCCCCAGAACAGGACCTTATGCTGGTAGCGTTCCGGAACTTTGAAGTAATTGAAGATCAGCAGGAAGACGAACAGATTGTCGACGCTCAACGACTCTTCCACGACGTAACCGGTTACGAACTCCAGCGCTTTCGTCTTCCCATACCAGAAGTGCACACCGACGGCGAACGCGGCTGCCAGAGCAATCCAGAAGGCGGTCCATGCCAAAGCTTCGCGAAAATGAATTTTATGGGCCTTGCGGTGAAAGATCACCAGGTCCAGGAACAGCATGATCAGGACAAATAGATTGAACGCTATCCAGAAGAGCAGTTTATGCAAAGTCCACCTTTGGACCAGCTATTTCCCGCGACCGCTATTCACCATTTTGCCATGCAATTCATACCGAAGTTTTTCACCAGCTTCAGGGAACCAGCCATCCTAATGCTCACGAACCACACTCCCACTGTGCTGAGGCGCTGCGTTTGCACGCGCCCATACTCTCAACTGGCCGGAGCGGTCGTATGCGATCCAAGGCTCATATCAGCTCGCATCCCATTCACCCGATGCTGGTGGCATTTCCGATCGGGCTCTTCATCACCAGTCTCGCTTTCGACGCGATCGGTGTCAGCCAGGGGATTCCGTCTCTCTGGTCTGCCGGATGGTATTGCATTCTCGCCGGCGACATCATGGCTGTACTCGCCGCAATCCCCGGCGCTGTCGATCTCTTCACGACTGTGCCGCCGCAATCGAGCGCGCGCAGCCGCGGCTATCGCCACGCGCTACTGAACGTCCTGGTGCTGTTCCTCTTCATCGCCGTAGCGGCGTATCGCGGAGGACCAGCCGCGGCTCCCGACCAGACCTCTTTTACTTTGTCCGCCATCGGCGTGTTCTGCCTGTTTATCTCCGGATGGCTTGGCGCGACTCTCGTCTATCGCAATCAGATCGGCGTGGACCACCGCTTCGCGGGCGCCTCGAAGTCGCGCACCGTCACCGTCAATGATTGGAATCTTCCTGTGTGCAAAGACGAAGACCTCGCTCCCGGACAACTCCTGCTCGCCGTGATCCAGGGAGCACGCGTTGTCGTGGGCCGGTGCCCCGATGGACTGATGGCTTTCGACGACCATTGCACGCATAAAGGCGGACCTCTCTCCGACGGCGCTCTCGTCGGATGCACCGTGCAGTGTCCGTGGCACGGTTCGCAATTCGACGTGCACAGCGGAACCGTTGTCGCCGGCCCTGCGAAGGATAGTCTCAAGACTTACGATGTTCAGGCGCGCGATGGGCAGATCTACGTCTTCCCTAAGCGCACCGAAACCGAAAAAGCTGCGTAAAACGTTCTACAGCCGGAGTTTTTGCGGGTTTGTAGCGCCGGCTTGTTGCAGCGCCCCGCTGTTGTTGCGCCGGCGTCCTCGCCGGCTATTCCGGGGGGCGTCTCGCCCCCTCTCTTACAATGAGTACTAACCCTCACCGCTGATCCAGCAACCGCACCGTTTCCACCACCGTCGTACCGACAATCTCCAGGCTCTCGGCACTCAGTTTATCCATGGTGTCCTGCGACGTGTGCCAGAAAACATTGTTGTAACCGTAATCAAGGTCGATTAGATCGGCTACCGGCACGCCGATGTTCTTGAATGGAATGTGATCGTCTTCGTCGGCCGTTTTCCGTGTGAAGAAATGCGACTGGTATCCGAAGCGACTCGCCGCCCGGTACACCAGATCCTCCAGCCATGGCGTGGAATTCATGTCGCGATCGATTCCAAGGTCCGCATCGCCAATCATGTCGAGCAGCATGAAACCCTTAATCTTCTTCGCCGTGCCGTCCTGCTGCCACTTAGCCGCCAGATGCCGGCTGCCATAGGTGCTGTCCGTCGCCGACCACTGCTTTACCGCTTCCTCCGCATCGAACCATACCAGCCACACCGAGTATCCATCGCGCGGCTTCTTTTCTTTGGCAAAGTGATCGGCCAGTTCGAGTAGCAGCCCTGCGCTAGCTCCGCCGTCGTTCGCGCCCACAAAGTTCGGCAGCATCTTCGTATCGTAGTGCCCCGAAATCACGATGATCCCGTCCTTCTTCCCCGGAAACTTCGCGATGAAGTTTCGGCACTGGAACTTGCCCGCAGGCGTATCGGCCGTGAACTGGTCTTCTTCCAGATTATTGCCCTCTACGCCGTCCTTTCGAAGATGTTCGCGGATGTAGTTCTCCATCTTCGTGTGTGCCGCACTGCCAATCGGGCGCGGTCCCATTGCCACCATGTCGGCTGTGTATTTCAGCGCGCGCTTTCCGCTCACGTGGACGTCGGGCGTATCCGGCGGAGGCGCGGGCGTGTTCGCCGTCTGCGACGTTGCACTGCTCTCCGATACAGCGTCGGCCGTCGTTGTACGATTCGGTTCAGACGTGGACGTGGCCGTATTGGCGGGCGCGGTGTTCCCGTGCGAGCAAGCCAGCAGGATGACAGACAGAAGTGTCAGCGCAAAGATTCGCACAAAGGCAGTCTATCAGGCACCGTGGCGAAGGGTAGCGCGAGCGGTACGCCGCCAGTCTCAAGCGCGAACTTTCCCCGCATACCCTTTTGGGGAACCAACGGCAATGCCTGTCATTTCGAGCGAGGACGCGGCGAATCGTCCCGCGTCCGAGTCGAGAGACCTTGTGCCGTGCAGGACTGGTGCTTCCACTCTGTTGGCGGCCGATCGTCCGGTCTTTCGATTTCCAGATTACCTATTACCCGATTAACAATCCCTCCGGGTGCCTCACCTCTAGTCCTCGTTTGGCGTAATGGTGGGGTCAGAAGTTGTCGATGTTTCCCTTGATCTCTTTTAAATACGCAAGGTGACCGATTCACTTCAAAGCACTTAGGCCCTCCTCTTCCCATTCTTGTACTCCATTTCTCTTTCACGGCATTTTGTTGTTATCTAATTGCTATTTCAATATAACATTATAGATTCTTATAGATATAATACGCATGAACAGGGGATTTTCCCGCCAATCCGCAACGACAATCCGGCCAACCGCAGGACATAACTCCTTTATTTTGCGATATAGAGGCCTTAAACCCTTTCTCATGCGATATGTAAAGACGCACTGCCTCATAAACCTTTTGTTTTCCGATAGCGAAGAGGGAGGGGAGGAGTAACTAACTCGTAATTCGATGGAATATGACTGCTGTTTGCACAGGCATTTCAGTACCCTGCACTGATCGATACGGCATAAAAGCTCATTTGTCCTCACGAGTGAGCGAAGCGAACGAGGGATCTGCCGTTGAGAAAACAACACAAGTACTGGGTCTACATTGTGTCCAGCCGCTCGCGAGCGCTTTACACCGGCGTCACTGACGACATTGATCGACGTGTTTTGGAACACAAGCGTGGAACGATAGACGGCTTCACCAAGCAATATCGTATTCACCGGCTCGTGTACTTCGAAGTGTTGTGAACAATGCCATCAGGCGTGAAAAGCAGATCAAAGGATGGGATCGTGCAAAGCGGATTGCCCTGATCGAGTCGACGAATTCAACCTGGGCGGATCTGGCCGCTGGCTGGGGTGAGCCGATCCAGCAACTAACCGCATAGCCCTCGCGCCAAAAGCGCGCTCGTGATGACAAGCGGGAAGTCCACAGGTAAATAGAAATCTGCAAGATGGCCCCGCGGCGCCGAAACCGCATGGCATCAAAACGCTTGTGGAATGGATCTATCACACGGTTCGTCACTTCCTGATTGCCTGGGGCTACTGGGCCATTCTGATTGGACTACTGGGAGAGAGTTCCGGCATCCCGCTGCCCGGCGAAACCGTGCTGATGTTTGCGGCTTTCCTGGCACACAAGAAAACCGGGCTGCACATAGAATGGGTAATTCTCACCGGAATTTGTGCAGCTGTAATGGGCGACAACATTGGATTCCTGCTGGGTCGGCACTTTGGCAAGACGCTGATCCGCTGGGCACGGAAGCTTCTCCGCCTCGACGATACAGATTTGAAAGCCGCCAAGACACTAATCCGGCGGCGAGGCGGGCGAACCATCTTCTTCTCCCGATTCATCTTCGGCCTGCGCACGATTGCCGGTCCACTGGCAGGAAGCCTCGGCATGGAATGGAGAGATTTCTTCCTCTACAACCTTATGGGCGGCGCAACCTGGGTGGTGGCAATCTCACTCAGCGGATTCGCGTTTGCGAACGAGTTCAACACGCTGCTGGGGTATATCGAAAAAGCAAGTTGGGGAATTGCCGGTGGGCTGCTGCTGTTCGGCTATCTCATGTGGCGCCGGCAGAAGAAACGCTACAAGCAAAGACACGCAAGACAAAGGAGCGAAAATGCAGCGTAACACTGGCCGGAGTCTTACCCAGCTTGCGAAAGAGGACAAATATAGTGCACCAGCGCGACGAGTCCTTGCGCTCCGCTCGGAAACGCGGACGAGGGCGGCCGGCCACGCAGCCTAGGCTACGACTCCGATTCCGCTTTCTTCCGGTTACGGCGAGTCGGGTGTACAAGCCAGGCGATGAAGATACTCACGATGTAGAGCAGAACCATCGGCGCCGCGAAGATGCACATGTTCATGATGTCAGTTGTTGGCGTGATAATCGCGGCAATGATGAAGATGACCAGAATCGAATAGCGCAGGTTGCGCCACAGGAATCCGGCATTCACGATGCCCATGAGCGCGAGGAAGAATGCCAGGATCGGCATCTCGAAGACAATGCCCAGGCCGATGATGATGGTCAGAAACAGATCGGTGTACTCGCCGATGGTGATCATCGGCTGGAACTGCGCTCCGTATCCGATCAGAAAATCCAGGGCCGCCGGATACACCATTTTGTAACCGAAGATGCCGCCCGCGATGAAAAGCCCGACAGATGAAACCATGAAAGGAACGACATAGCGGCGCTCGTGGCGATAAAGTCCGGGCGAGATGAAGAGCCAAAGCTGATACAGCACGAATGGCGATGCGACGAAAAGTCCACCAATGAAACCGACCTTCAGGTACATATTGAAGGGCTCCGTCGGACTCAGGTAAACGAGTTTCTCCGCCATGTGATGATTGCGGAGCGCTTCCATGATCGGCTTCTGCATCCAGCCGTAAATCTTCTCGGCCTTCCACCAGCAGAGCATGAATCCGGCGCCGACGTACACAAACGACCAGATGATGCGACGGCGAAGTTCCTCCAGATGCTCCAGGAAGCTCATGCTTCCCATGTGTTCGGAGAGGACCTGTTTGGCGGCGGCGTAAGCGGGACTAGGCATCGGCTGATTGGGATGAAGCTGCGCTTTCAGGTGCGGCAGGCTGATTGCCGTTCGGAGGCAGGATGGAAGGCTCGGTGCTCAACACCGTTCCCGCGGGAGCCTGCAAAACAGGAGCCGCGTTCTTCTTGTCCTTCTCGCGTTCGGCTTCCAGTTCGAGTTGGCGCATTTCCGCTTCCAACTGCCACTTGAATTCATTACTGGCACGCTTGAATTCGCCCAGGGCTTTCCCGATCTGGCGTCCGATCTCCGGCAACTTCTTGGGCCCGAAGATGATAAGGGCCAACAAAAAGATGAAGATCATCTCCGGCATGCCGAGATTCATAGAGCCATCATACTGCCTCTTCTTCGGGAGCGGCAAACAGAGTGATCTATGGAGTAGCTGGTGACTGGTAGCAACGGCTTTTTTGCGATGACTGCCAGCCACAAGCCACCGGTACAGACGCAATTGCAACAGGCATTTCCCGGGCAAGTCTGGTCCGCCTGTCCTTTAGGACGGGTAACCCGATGACCAATAGATAGGCCGGGTTGGCCCGTTTTACCGTGCTATACTGCTTTTACTTTGCGGGTGTGGGCTTCGCACCCCAACAAGGAAATCAAAAGATGGTCCGTGGTACTCGCCGTGCTCTCTTCCTGGTAGTTCTTGTCATTGTTACCTGCGGTTTTCTGGGAGCGCTTTTCGGCCAACGGGTCAGCGGAAGCACGCCTTCGGGCGACGGGGAGATCCGCGACAGCCTGCGTACCTTCTCGCAAGTGTATGATCTGGTTGAGCAAAACTACGCCGAGCCGGTAAGCGCTGATAAAGCCATCTACAACGGAGCCATTCCGGGCATGCTGCGCGTGCTCGATCCGCACTCGAACTTCTTCGATCCGAAAGCATACTCACTGTTGCGCGAAGAGCAGCGCGGCAAGTATTACGGCGTGGGTATGCAGGTAGGTCCGCGGAACAATAAGGTGATCGTGATTGCCCCCTTCGTCGGGACCCCTGCGTACCGGGCGGGTATCCATCCGGGCGACGTGATTGTGGCAGTAGACGGCAAGCCGACCGATAACATGAGCACGTCCGATGTGGCTGACCTGCTCAAGGGTCCCAAGGGAACAAACGTTACGATCACCATCGTCCGTGAGGGCACGCCGAAGCCTCTGGAGTTCAATGTCACCCGCGACGAGATCCCTCGCTACAGCGTCGATCTCCACTTCCTGATTCGCCCCGGAATTGGCTACATGCATATTTCCGGATTCCAGGAAACCACCGAGCACGAAGTCCAGGAAGCACTGGACGAGATGGGTGACCTGAAAGGATTGGTGCTGGACCTGCGCCAAAACCCTGGCGGACTGCTCAGCGAAGGTGTTGGAGTCGCAGATAAGTTCCTGAAACGCGGCCAGGTAATCGTCTCACACCACGGGCGGTCCTCACCGGAGAAGGTTTACCGCGCCAGCCATGGCAATGGTGGCAAGGACTATCCAATCGTTGTACTCGTGAACCGCGGAACGGCGTCGGCCGCTGAGATTCTGGCGGGAGCCATCCAGGACCACGATCGCGGGTTGATCGTCGGCGAAACCACTTTTGGCAAAGGCCTGGTCCAGACGGTGTTTCCTCTCTCCGAAAACACCGGATTGGCGCTGACCACGGCGAAGTACTACACCCCCAGCGGCCGGCTCATCCAGCGCGACTACAGCGGTATATCGCTCTACGACTATTACTACAATCACGACCATAACGGTACACCGAACAACGCGAATCGCGAAGTGAAGATGACCGACAGCGGACGTCCTGTGTATGGTGGTGGCGGAATTACCCCAGATGTCAGGTTCGACACGCCAAAGCAAAATCATTTCCAGGACGAGTTGCTACAGCACTACGCGTTCTTCAATTTCGCCAAGCACTACACGCTCAATCATCAGGTGAGCAAGAACTTCACCGTGGACGAGGCCGTCATGCAGGAGTTCCGCAAATTCCTCGACGATCAGAAGATCGGATACACGGAGTCGGATATTGCGGGCGTGAATGACTGGCTGCGTAACAACATCAAGAGCGAGATCTTCATCGATGCGTTCGGCCAGGAAGAAGGATTGAAGATTCGCGCTGATGGCGATCCGTTGGTCCTGAGAGCGCTGGACCTTATGGGACAAGCCAAAACCCTGGCGGACAATGCCAAGAAAATTATCGCCGAGCGTAACAGCGCTCGCGCCTCCGCCATGGCAAGCCAGAACCGGTAATTCGGAGGATTGACTCAGGCCCGCTGGAACTCCGGCGGGCCTTTTGCTTTTGGGGTGAAACTTTTAGCGGCCATCGGAGTCTGATCTGAGCGTGGGGAACCTTTTACGGAACAGGACCGGCGATGCTGATAAAGAAGAAGAGTGACATTCCATCATCTGAGATCACGCCACAGGAAACGTATTTCAACCGTCGGGAATTCATGATCGGGGCAGCGGCAGCGGCCGCGATCGCCACCGGGGCTCGCTACGTTGGTGAAATGGCATCGCCATCCCAAGTGGTGCATGCGGAGAATAAGTTGAACGTCGCGTCGAAGAGTCCGTTCAGTACGACAGAGGCACAAACGCCATATAACGACATCACCAATTACAACAACTATTACGAGTTCGGCACGGATAAGTACAGCCCGGCAAAACTCGCGCAGACGCTGCAGACACGGCCGTGGACGGTAGAGGTCGATGGCTTGGTGAAAAAGAAAAAAACATACGACATCGACTACTTCCTGAAGACATTTTCCATCGAGGAGCGCATTTATCGGCTCCGGTGTGTGGAAGGCTGGTCGATGGTGATCCCATGGGACGGCTTTCCGCTCAGCTCGTTTCTGAAGCAAGTCGAGCCGGCCAGCAAAGCGAAATTCGTGAAGTTCACGACCAAATACGATCCGCGCGAAATGCCCGGACAGCGGTATGGGGTGCTCGATTGGCCCTACGTGGAAGGTCTGCGCCTAGATGAAGCGATGAATCCGCTGGCGATCCTTGCGGTCGGCCTCTACGGCGGCGAACTGCCGAAACAGGACGGTGCGCCGATCCGGCTTGTTGTCCCCTGGAAATATGGGTTCAAGAGCATCAAATCGATCGTGAAGATATCTCTCGTTGACAAACAGCCGCCCACCACGTGGAACATGGCCGCACCAAATGAGTACGGTTTCTACTCGAATGTAAATCCCAACGTAGATCATCCGCGCTGGAGCCAGAAGAAAGAGCGACGCATCGGCGAATTCTTCAAGCGCGATACGCTGATGTTCAATGGATATGGCGATCAGGTTGCAAGCCTCTACAACGGCATGGATCTGAAAAAATATTTCTAATGGCAGAGGACATAAAGGGGCACAGAACTTGAAGACTTTCTACATCAAATGCATGAAGATCTTCGCCTTCGTGCTGTGTCTGGCGCCGCTGTTCATGCTGGCGTGGAAGGGCTTCAACTCTGCGCTGGGGGCGAATCCGATCGAGGTGATAACGCACTCGACAGGCAAGTGGACGCTGATCTTCCTGCTGATCACGCTCTCCATCACGCCGCTGCGGCAAATGCTTCGACTGCCCTGGCTGATTCGCTTTCGCCGGATGGCTGGCCTGTACGCGTTCTTCTACGGCTGTCTTCATCTGATGACATGGGTCTGGCTCGACAAGTTCTTCGACCTCCACGACATGTGGGCCGACATTCTGAAGAGGCGCTTCATCACCGTGGGCATGGCAGCTCTACTGCTGATGTTGCCACTGGCGATTACGTCCACAAAAGGATGGATTGGACGCCTTGGCGGCAAGCGATGGTCGACGCTGCACAAATTGATCTATGCGAGTGCAGCGCTTGGCGTGATTCATTTCTACTGGCTGGTAAAGGCCGATATTCGTGAACCGGTGCGCTACGGAATCATTCTCGGCTGTTTGCTGTTGTGGCGACTGGGTGCCTGGGCGATACCGAGATTGCAGATGACCGCGTGGTTGCGGGGATTTCAGAATGCGGATTCGTCGCCGACTAAAGTCGGCTCGGAATGACAAACGTAAGGATTTGGTTCGGCGCATCTGAAGGTGCGCCCCTTCAAAACAAAATCCTGAGCGCATTTCCCGGAGCCGCAGAACGAGGCGCTCGCTCTTAATTTGAACTCTGCTGCATATTCTGGTCGATGGACATTTGCGCAGGGAGGCCGGGATCGGCGCCGGGCGCGCGCGTAGCAGTTACCACAAATCCATCGCCACTGACTTGCACATCGTAGCTATACGGCCCCCGCAGGCGGGCATCGGTGATGTACTGGCCTGAAATCAGCTCGTCGAGCGAGGCGTACTTCCCTTCTGTCGCCAGGTAGCGTCGTTCGGCATTGGCAATATTGTTCAGATCCATGCGCACGCCGACGAGGTTCACCGTGGACTTCGGATTGTTCGCAACCGTGGGCGAAATGGCCTTTACCTGCCTGGAATAGATATACATCCCCCCAGCCAACACCAGAAGAATCGACAGAAAACTGAAAGCTCGCCCCATGATCACTCCTCAGAGGCTTTATTCCAGCCCGAATCGGCAATGGCGGCAAGTGACCAGAGGATGCGCACTAGCGGGTAGCTCTCCATGGGCAAAAGCACCGCAGCCACTCTTGCCGGCTAGCTGATGAACTGCTGGAATGCTTTGAGGACTTCTCGCGCCAAGTCGCGCAACTGTGCTCCTTTTCCGAGGTCGTGTCCGGCTCCTTCGCAGATCAGCAACTCAGTCCGGGCACCGATCAAGGCAACGGCTTGCCTCATCTCTTCCGGGGACCCGAATGGATCGCGGCTGCCATGAACGAAAAATGCCGGTCTCTGCAGCTTGGGAAAGTGGGCATCGCGCTTCTGCTCCGGCTTTCGCGGCGGATGCAACGGATAGGAAAGCAACAACAGCCCAGAAGCAAGCTGGGGCTCGTCGGCCACCAGCATCGTTGTCTGCCTTCCGCCATACGAGTGTCCACCCAGGAACAGCTGCCGAGTTGTCAGCGGACGGATGAATTCTGAAGCCCGGCGAATTCCCTGGCGGTCGCGAGCGGCCATGGCCGGAAACGGCGGTCCGTGGGGACGCGATTGCCGGAATGGTAAATCGATACGTAACACGATAACTCCAGCCTCGGCAAAGGCTTCGGCAACGGCAATCAGCACCGGAGACTGGGCGTTCGAGCCCGCTCCATGCGCCAGCACCAGCGCATCGCCATCTGGCACCTCAGGCCGGTGCAGGAATCCGCGAACCGCGGGTTCGGCACTCGTGTCCAGCACAGGTTCGATGTGCGCCTTCATGCCTTCCGCTCTTCGCTGAGTTTCTCGGCGACCCTGCGCTGGTTGATGATGACCCGCGATTTGATTTCGTCGATAGTCACCATGACTGCTTCGCCTTCCCACGAACTTCGGAGACTGCCTGAGACATCGGCACGAAAAACCGAGATTTGCGTTGGGTACATCTGTTGGTCGCGGTATGCAAACCATGGTTCCAGTTTCTGAACAGCCAGGCCAGTTTCTTCTTTTACTTCACGGCACAATGCACCTTCGGGCGATTCCCAGGGATGCACCAGCCCGCCGGGAAATCCCAATCCGAGGCCGTCGGCGCGCTCCACCATGAGGTATCGATCGCCATGGGGCACCACGGCAATAGCGCCCCGTAGCGCTCCAAAAACGGGGAACTTCGCGTAGAACGCTATGAAGGTTCGCGAAACGACTCGAAACAGGCGCATTCGCCAGGACATCTCAGGATTGTAGCCTGCGCAACTGAATCGGGTCGCCAGGGTTAGCTTAAGAGGTAAGATGATGGCGTAGTCGAGTACGCGAGGAAACATGTTGAGGACAGTTGCGATGCGTTGGGTCACGCTTGCGCTGTGGTTCTCGAGCGTCGCAGTCGCTTCCGACATCCCAAAAGGAACCAAAGTTGTCGTCAAGCTTGATGAGACGCTTAGCAGTGATACCGCTGTTATCGGGCAGCCTTTCACCGGACATGTCGACCGGGACATTCGCTTCGGAACTGAGCGCGTGTTTATCCGCAAAGGATCTCTGGTGAATGGCGTAGTGAAATACGCCCGCTCGACCTGGAATTACAGCCAAGCTGGCGAACTCGAGCTTGAGGTCACGTCCATCGTCGCCGACGGGGTGAATTATTCGGTGATGTCGAACACGCTAGTTCGCGCCGGGCAGGATCGGCCGGTGAACCCCAATACCGGGCGCGAAGACGATACGGGCGCACGCCGCGCCGATATCACGCGCGCAGGTGTCGACGTCCTTACTGGCGGTGGAGGCAATGCCCCCAGCGCAACCATTCCCGACACAGACGTCAGCGTCAGTGGGGACAACATACACTCCGGAATGCAAGTGATCATGCCAACCGGGATGAAGCTGACCTTCACCATCGTCGAGGCAAAAGGAACGGTACAGAAGCAGCAGTGATGGCATATCTCGTCAGGCGAATACTTCTTTCTGTCATTCCCGAGTGAACTTCAATCCACCAGGAATCTCTATTCGAGCCAACGGATTTCCTTTTCTCCGCAGCTTCTGAAGGCGCGTCCCTTCCAATCGGATTTATGAAACACCTCTACTATCTTCCGAACCAGCGCGCGAGAATGCCTTCCGATCTCTGCCGCTTGATGACGGTGGCTTTGATTACCTTGCCGTCGGAAGTCCGAAGGAACAGGTGCTCGCCTTCCACGGCAACGCGAACCGGATCGCCGACGATCAATCCATGGGCTGGATCGTGATTGCCGTGCAGCTTGCCGCTTTCCGCTGAATACGTCAGGTCGCCCACGGGCGCACCTGATGCGAGATCAGCCGCTGAGAGATCGGCGGTTCCCATATTTTCGCTCTGCGCATCGCGAATTATGCAGCGCAGGCGTGCAGTTTTGGCGGGCACATCGGCATCGACCGTAAACACGAGCGGAACATCGCGCAGTGCCGCTGCCCTTCCCTTCTCCACGATCGACTCGAATTCCCGCACCTTGAATTTCAGTACGCGGTTGTCGTCGCGAAGGCTTGCGGTGACCAGGGTAATTTCGGACCGCAAGTCGCCATTCGGCAGTTTCGACCACTGGAGCGAATTGCGATCTATCTTTACGGTCAATTGCGAGCTGTGCGGAGCGTCCGGCAGGCGCCTGGCGGAGACGGTAATCGGAATGAGCGTGTACGGGACCGGGTTGCGAACGGCAATCGATAGCGCCAGATCGATGCGCTGGTCGGGCGTTTCGTTTGAGTCCGAAAGCGCATAGTAGCCGGTACGGGTGCGTACCTCGAGACCAGGCCGGATCACCTTCACGCTGATATTTCGGAATTTTCCATTCCAGTCTTTGTTAGTAGGATAGTAGGCGAGCGTGTAATAGCTGGAGCCATCGCGCACGCTTTTGTCGACGAGAAAACCTACATCATTGATGTTGCGAAAGATCTTGCCGCCGGTTTCCGGAGCGATGTTTTCGAATATCAGATCACCGTTGGTGGTCAGTATTCTCGGATCATGAATGTCACCGGCATAAAGAAGCCCAGTGGGATCGACGGTGTACACGCTGATACGGGCTGCCAATAATGCGTTGGCCAGCTTCTGAACCATTCCGCGTGCCTTCTCCTGAGTGGCTAAATCAACTCCATGCAAACCAAGCGCAGGCTGTGCCGCCGCCGAGACAGCATAATTGATTACCGGAAAACCTTCACCGATCCAGACCAGGTTCTTGCGGCTGGCGCGATCGGTACTGGCTTGGGCGATCTGATACATCGCTGTGAGGGCAATGCCAAGGCGATCGAAACCTCCCTGCACGCCCTCGGCATTTATGATGTGGTAAGGCAATGCAGTCTTGTGGCGGGCTAGAGCCATGGTTAGCGCTCTAGCGTCCTGGCTGTAGTTGCAGAGCATTTCGAGGCCGTCGTTGGTGAGCGCCAGCAGTGCCGTCGGTTGCTCCAGACGCGGGCCGTGAGTTGCGAAATACTTGTTCAGGTAAACACGAGCCTGCGCGGTGAGAATCCACTCGGTATCGAGTTCGTCTAGAACAAGAATCGTTCGCGGGCTGCCGCTGGATGATTGCGGTTCAGCTGCCGGCTCCAATTTTTCGTTGCGAGTCTGAGGCGTCGATGTCTTCCGCACTCCCGACTTTTCAAAAGAAACAATGTTCTGGGAAACACCGTCCTCAAGAACGGTGAAGTCGCCCTGCTGCAGGTCCTTTGCATGTTTGCCGGATGAGTTCGTGACCACCACGTCGAGCACGACCATATGCGTAGTCGCTCGCACAGTCATATCACTGCTGGACGGCTTGTCTGGAGCGCTCTGTTCCTGCGCAAATACCGCGGACAGGGCGACTGCTGCAACGAACGCTACCAATCTCCGCAACATCACGAACCTATTTTGCCGCAATCTGCTCGGAAATTTCCAAAGGCAAGTCGACTGTTCCGATTTGTTGCGTAGCGCGATCCATCACGCCAAGTCGCAGGTTGTATGTGCCAGGCTTGAGTTCGATCTCCCATTAAGGATCGTCTCCGGTTCTCAATAGTGTAGGCACGAAACTCGTGGTATCGATGGCGGCTTCTCTGAAATCCTTGAACTGTGGACTGATTTGGGAATCCGGCAGACAAGCCATCACTCGGGGATCGGCGCTCCCTGGCGCACTATGCGAATATCGTGATCGGTGAATTTGTGGTGGACATCCGGAAACTCATATTTCGGCATATGGCAGGAGGCGCAATCCTTTGTTGCTACCGAGCACGCGCGGCCCGGGTGCACGGCATCGGGCTTCACGCCTGGACCGGACACATGACAGGCAAGGCATTTCTCGTCGTAGGCAGCGGTGCCGCGCACTAGGGGCTTGTGCGGATCATGACAAGCGGTGCATTGGATACGTGCATCATTTCGCCAGCATGCACTGTTCTGCAAACGGTAAGCCGGAAAGCGTATGCTGGGGAGGCCGAAACTGCCGGCCATCTGCACGTCCATCGAGGTGGCGTGACACGATCCGCAGAAGTCGACCTGATCCACCGGACGAAGGTTTGCCGGGTTCATGATTAATGCGATTCCTTGCGGCAGATTTGCTCGCATCGCCGCCGTATGGTTCGCTCCCGGACCGTGGCAGGTTTCGCAAGTCACCCCTGCGATGATGTTGTTGATCGGCCCCTGTGCCGGAACGTTGGCGGCGTGGCAGGCAAAGCAACGACGGACTTCGTGCATTTCAACGCGGCGACCAATTGCCTTTCTGAGTTCGCTTTCGTGACTCTCATCCTGGCCTGCAACGCGTAAGACCGGCTGTGCTGGCGTGCCGTCGAATCCGTGAATGCTGTCGAAGTAACTGAAATGGCTCTCGTTGTAGATATCGTTTTCAGGGGTCATGTAGACCTGGCTGATCTTGCCGGACCCGAATGCCCAGGCCAAAGTCTTTGAAACTGGGGATGATCCCGCTTCCAAGGTGAATTTCGGGCCCTGAACCGTTTTTTCAATGTGGTAATTGAAGCCATCGACGGTAAGGGTCTTGCCGTATTCAGCCGTGAGATATTCAGACTGCGAGGCTGGCATCAATGACTGTGCCATTTCCGACTGTGCCTGCGACTTTGCAATATCAGAGTGGCATTCAGCGCACGCTGCACTACCGACGTACTTGTCCGCTGAACTCGAAAGCTTGGTCGGCCACCAGGGATTTTTGTCAATTCGCTCCTGGGTCGTCATCTCGTCGACGAGCGTGTCGCTGGACGATCCAAGCAGGACGGCAGCCGCGACTAGAAGGACAAGGAAGCGAATAATTCTGTGATGGAGCTGCATGCGCATCGAGATTGCTTTTTCTGTGGCGTCTGATTGCACCGATCCCGCGCCTGTGGCAGTTGCTACGGTGTTGGATGAGCGGGTCCAGGTTTTGTGAAGCGAGTAACTTCGATGGGCACGTTCACGCTGATTCGATCAAGCACCACGCTATAGCGGCCTTGCGGTTGCGCCACGGTCCACTGGAACGGCATCTTGACGCCGCTAACATCGCGGTAGTCGGAATAGTCGATCTGGGTAGGATTGCGACCGAGCGGCGAGTCAACGTACCGAACCATGCGAACCAGCAGCCCTGATTGCTGATCGAAGTACAAACGCACCGGCGGTTCATTGCCAGCGCTCGCTCGAACCATGCTGACAGGGCGGCCATCGATCGACCTGTCATCTCGAACCTTGAAGTCAGTGAAAAATTGCCGGAGATCGGCAGCAAAGTGGGGGTCCGCATCGAGGGCAGCCGCCTGTTGCTCTCCACTGTTCATGCGGCGTACAGGATGTCCCGGGATTGCAGTCCAGCCCGAGTGGCCGTTCACAACTTCCATGCTATTTCCGTTCGGATGATGAGTAACGATGCTCCGCATTCCGGGCACCTTCACAAAAATCTCAAGCGGAAATTGCACTCCATCGGCAAGGTTGATCTTGCCCTGTTGAACTTCGCTGTTAATCGCTCGTATGGCTGCGGAGCCGCCAATAGCCTGCAGATATTTGTTGAGAATCTCATCCGCGGAATGCGAGGGCGGTGATGACGAATTTTTCGGTGGACTCAACTCACTTACCACTCGAGGCGTTCGCGATGGGCGAAGCGCGCCGCGGTGACACGAAAAGCATGTAACCTGACGCTGTCCAGAAAAACTGTTCTGGTTCAGCGCGAACATCATCTGCATCATCTGACGTGCCTTCTGTTTCGGCTTCTTGTCATCAATTTCGAAGGCTCCCTCGACGTGGCAGTGATCGCAACGAACTCCGAGCGACGACGACATGAATTGCATAGAGGGAATCAGTTCGTCGGCTGGAATTGCCTTCAGCACCTGTATGTTCTTGAAGACCTGTTCCGCAGTGCGCGGGCTGTTGGGACCAGACTGCGCGTACGCGGCGACCGAGAGTACGACGAGGATCACTACGATTAAAAAGATTGAATCTGCCCTCAAGCGATACATCTTTTCTCCAACAATTAAAAAGGTTTAGAGGTTGCTGTTCAGGCGCGGAGGAGACCGGACCCAGATCGATCGTGCGGAGAGAGACACGTCGGCACCAACGCTTCTGTAGGGGACAGACGGAATCCTCAGCGACTCGGTTCAGCAAAGAATGTAAAGATTTGTAACCGAGCTATATCACAGTGTGGTCATGCGGCTGCAAAAATGAGGCACAACACTATCGTGGAAAGAAACCTTTAAGGTATTGGTGGAGCTAGCCAGGATCGAACTGGCGACCTCTGCAGTGCGATTGCAGCGCTCTCCCAGCTGAGCTATAGCCCCACGAAGAGGACAATGCGGGACACTCACCCGCAACCGGGCCGGCGCAGACAACGCCGGAGTTACGCACATATTTTAGCAGCCGCGGATAGAAACAGCCAAGCCAATCAGCTGCACACCAGGAACTGATTGGGTATGGTCCTTTCGGTGGTCATACGAACCATCCCTGAGGCTTGCGCATTTAGGTACGAGAATCTACTCTGACCGCAACCAAGAATAGTTTTGGGTCGGTTCATTGCAAATAATCGGTTCATTGCAAATAAGTGGATGACCGATCGCGGGCTCGCATGTATGCCACTGGAAGCGTTAGTAGTCTGTAGCGACGAACAGCTGATTCGGATTCTCCGCCACGGAATGAACGACCTTGGCATTCGTGCGGAATTCTCTTCCTCGGTGGAGAAATCGCTGGATATGGTCCGCGCTCGCCGTTTCGATGGTGTCTTCATCGACTGCGACATGGATAATTCCGTGTCGCTCTTCCAGACTATCCGCTCAAGCGACGCTTTCAAAAAATCGTTGTGCGTCGCCCTCGCTACCCACCGGACAACGGTCAAAGACGCCTTCGACATGGGAGCACAGTTCGTGATGTACCGCCCTCTCTCGATGGAGCGTGCAGCACGAGTTTTACGCACCGCACAGGCGCTGATGAATCGGGAACGCCGCAGGTCCTTCCGCAAAGCGGTACAAATGAAGGTCGCCGTTCGATTTGGACGTAGCGCCGAATTCGAGGCCGTCACATTCGATTTGAGCGCCGGAGGCATGGGCCTGAAACTCAAGTCTGCGCCGCAGGATTCGGGGCAGGTTCATCTGAGCTTCCACCTGCCGGGTTCTCCTGCGACCCTGTCCGCTACCGGGGAGATCGTCTGGGCGGACAACAAGAACCGAATTGGTGTCCAATTCGCTCACGTGCCCGCGTCCGACCGGATACATTTGGAGCAATGGCTCGAAGGCAAGCTCGAGGAAGTAAATGGAACCCGACAAGCCATAACGCCAAGGGCAGTGGTTCGAGGCACAATCGATATCGCGGTGACCGCGACGGTGGTGCGGAATGGAAGATCGAAGATCATACGCGGCCGCGGCAGCGACCTCACGGAAAATGGTTTGGGCGCCAACATGAGCGACGAACTTTCCCCCGGCGAAGTGGTCAACCTGGAATTCACGGTGCCCAATGCGAAAGCAGTGAAGACGCGCGCTTACGTGCGGAATGCTCAGGGCCAGCATTACGGATTCGAGTTTCTGACGATGGCGGAGAGCTCACGCTCTGTAATTCGCGACTTCTGCCTGCAGCTCCCCGTCAAGCCGTAGCCCTGACTTCCTGAGCGGTGCAGCCCGCTATAATCAGAGTGTGAGTTCTTCCATAACCATCAAGAGAATCGCGGACGCCGATTTCCCCACCATCTGGGGAAAATTCCGTATCTATGGATTCGAAGGACACCTAGAAGGCGCGGGAGAACGGCGCAAGGAAACTGCTGTTGCGCTGGTGATGGGCGATATCCTGAGCAGCCCGCCTCTGGTTCGCATCCACTCGCAGTGTCTCACCGGCGATGTGTTCGGATCCCTGCGCTGCGATTGTCGCCAGCAGTTGGAAATGGCACTGGCGTTGATTGCAGAGGCCGGAAACGGCGTGCTGGTGTACGAAGAACAGGAAGGCCGAGGTATTGGCCTAATGGCAAAGCTTCAGGCGTATGAGTTACAGGATCAGGGACTGGATACGGTCGAAGCCAACGAGAAATTGGGCTTCAAGGTCGATTATCGCGAATACGCGCTACCTGCAGAGGTTCTGAAGGCACTCGGGTTGAAGCGTATCCGCCTGCTATCGAACAATCCGGAGAAAGTGGAAGCCGTGGAGAATGCGGGAATTGAAGTGGTCGAACGCGTTCCCTGCGAAGTGGAACCCGGATCGTCATACTCGGAGGCTTATCTGAAGACCAAGAAAGAAAAGATGGGCCACCTGTTTACCCGCTGAACCTACGTCCCAAGTAGCTTCGCCAGTTCTTTCTTGTGCACCACTGGAAGAGTTCGCAGCGCCGAGCGGGCCAGAGCTCGATAGACAGCCCGTGCCTCGGGCATGCGCTTGAGCGCCTGTAGATTCTTGCGGACGGTATCCACATCCCCGCGCGCCAGCGGCCCGCTGAACGCTGCATCTTTGCCCAGTGTGATGTAGTTGAAAATTGTGGTCGCGAGAATGGGAGCAATTGCCTGCCTGATTTTCGCGCGCGGAATGCCCGCTCTTTCACCCACACGTTCCGCTAAGGCAAGATTCGCAACAATTAGAGGGGAGAGAAACGCGCCGAAAGTGTGATAGAGGGGCTTTTTCGCCGCGGAAATTTTCAGGCTCTCGCCGCCGAGGTCCCGCACTATTTTCCGCGCAACCCGGAGTGCTGTTTCCTGTCCCTCCAGGGCAAAGACCACTTCAAAAGTGGCTTCGGCGCCTTCGTGCACAAACGACATCATCGGATGGACAGAGGCTACGGCCGCTCCTGCACGACGTAGCGGCGAAAGAGCAGCGCCGGTGAGTGCGCCGCTGGAATGAAACACCACAGTTCCCCTCCACTCGCGCATGTTGCTGAGACTCTTTGCAAGGCTTGTGATTGCGCTGTCCCCAACGCAAAGCCAGACTACGTCGGCTTTCAACTCTGCGGATTCGAACTCTACCGCACGAGCGCCATGCCGCCGGGCCAATTTATGGGTGCTCATTCGTGACCTGTGGGCTGCTGTTTTGCCGCGCCGATAGACAATTTCGTCCAACGGGTATCCGGCCCCTGCAAGTGCGTCGGCCAGCGCGGATCCGAGGCGGCCTGGACCCACGATGGTGATGGTTGGTTTTGCCATTGTCTGCCCGGCAGAATAGCAGGCGCACTCGAAACGGTGCAAAACGCAAAAATAGAGACGGGAGAGCACCTGACCCGCTATATTGCTTCGTCATGCCGGCGAAGAAGAAAACTGCAAAGAAGCCAGTCAAGATACTTTCATCACGTGTGGTATTCCGCGGACCTCTGTTTCAGATCACGTCTGACCAGGTGAAGGAACCCAGCGGGGTTACCGCGAGACGCGACATTGTGCGTCATCCGGGATCGGTGGTGATAATCGCTGTGCAGGATGGGCCGAAGATCCACGTTCGCGGTGCGAAATCTCGCAACTTCGAGCCGCACGTACTTCTCGAGTGGCAATACCGGTACGCGGCAAATCAATTTATGTGGGAAGTACCTGCCGGGCGGATCGATGAAGGCGAAGAAGAACTACCCGCCGCGAAGCGCGAACTGCTCGAGGAAACCGGCTACTCCGCAAAGAAATGGAAACGCGTGCTCTTTTACTACCCAAGTCCCGGGTTTATGGACGAAACGATGGCGGTTTACCTGGCCACCGGACTGACCGCTGGCCAGGCGACCCCGGAAGAAGATGAGTCTATCGCACACCGATTCTTCCCAGTTTCCAAAGTTGCGAGTATGATCCTTCGGGGCATTATTCGTGACGGGAAAACGATCGGGGCTGTTCTCTGGCTCGAAAAGGCTCTCGAAGCGAACATCCTCTCCCGCAAAGGGTTTTTGCAGTAGTTACTCTGTTGACAATAGCAAACGAATACAGCGAGAATGGCATCAACACGTCTTCAAGCAGGTCCAATCCAGCCAAGCTGCCAGGCTCCGACTGCAAGTTAGCTCGCCCCCCGTTGCATTGGCTCCACTAACCTGGTTGAGGCAGTCCCAAAGCACGTTTCAATACGTGCGATGCACGGAGGAAGACAACAAAGTGGCAAGGATCAGAGGAAAAGTTAAGTGGTTCAACAATGCCAAGGGCTACGGCTTTATCGGTCGAGAGGAAGGTCCCGACGTTTTTGTTCATTATTCGGGCATCACGTCCGAGGGCTACAAGAGCCTGCAGGAAGGTGATGATGTCGAGTTCGAAATTGTGGACGGGCAAAAAGGTCCGCAAGCTGCCAACGTAACTAAGTTGGCAGAGGCAGTTTAGCCTTTTTTTTGAACCCTAAGTTCCCCAGACCCAGCCACCCAGCTGGGTCTTTTTGTTTCTTTTCTACCCAAGCTTCGATCAGCAGCTAAAATCGTTGCACAGGCGCAGAAGGTTTGGGTTACTTGCGTTTGGTGACCGCTCGTGGATAACAAAAACATCGCGACATTGCTGTATGAGACTGCCGACTTGATGGAAATCAATGGAGACGACTCATTCCGCATTCGCTCGTATCGCCGCGCTGGCGAGGCAATTGAGTCACTAGGCGATCAAGTTGAAAAACTGATTTGCGAGCCAAAGAAGCTGCTCGAAGTGCCTGGAATCGGCAAGGGCATGCTCGCGAACTTGAAAGAAATCTGCGAGCAGGGCGATCTGACGGTTCGACGCGAACTGCTGACGAAATACCGACCTTCGATGCTCGAACTGCTGAAAATCTCGGGATTAGGTCCGAAAACGATTGCACTGCTGTGGAGCGCGTTCCAGGTTGCCGACGTGGATGGCGTAGAGAAACTGGCGAGAGAAGGCAAAATCCGGACTTTGCCGCGGATGGGAGAGAAGCAGGAACAGAAGATCCTCAAATCTATCGCCGATTACAAGCGGATCGCAGGGCGATTCCTGCTCGACGAAGCGGACCGCACCGCGCAGAAGTTAACCGACCATCTGAAAGGCCTGGCTGGAGTGGAGAAGATCACGCCCGCGGGCAGCCTGCGCCGGGGGCGCGAAACCGTGGGCGATCTTGACGTACTCATTACCGGCGAAATCTGTGAGAACGAGGTCGAGCGGCAAACGGCCATCGAGCACATCCTGAAATTTCCGGGCATTCTCGACATTCTCGCGAAAGGCGATAACAAGGTCAGCTTCCGTCTGCGCAGCGGAATGCAAGTGGATGTGCGCTTGCTCCCGTCGGATTCGTTCGGCGCAGCAATGCAGTACTTCACGGGATCGAAGGCGCACAATGTCACGCTGCGCCAGCGTGCTCTGAAAATGGGGCTCACTTTGAACGAATACGGACTGGCAAAACTGGAAGGCGGAGAACGAGTCGCCGGGAAAACGGAAGCGGAGATTTACCGCAAGCTGGGATTGGAGTTCATCCCACCAGAGTTGCGCGAAAACTGTGGAGAGATCGAGGCGGCTGAGAAGGGCAAACTCCCGGAACTGATTACGACGCGGGATCTCCAGGGCGACGTGCATATGCATACCGTCGAAACTGACGGCCGGAATACGATCGAAGAGATGGCCGAAGCTGCACGCGCACGCGGCTACCAATATATGGCCATCACCGATCATTCCAAGAATCTGGCTATGGCGAATGGCCTGGATGACGAGCGGGCCCTGGCACACATCATGCACATCCGCGAAACTAATAAGAAGATTCCGGGCATCCGTATTTTTGCCGGCATCGAGGTGGACATTCTCGCGGACGGCAGCCTGGATCTTTCCGATTCCGTGCTCGCCGAAATGGATATCGTGATTGCGAGTGTGCACTCCTACTTCAACCAGGAGCCTCAGCAAATGACCGATCGTCTGCTGAAGGCGGTGAGCAATCCAAACGTTTCCATCATGGGACACCCTACAGGGCGTTTGCTGTTGCGGCGCGATGCCTATCAATACGACATTGAGGCCATACTCCGGGAAGCCGCTACGAACAAAGTTGCAATGGAGTTGAACGCGTATCCCGACCGGCTCGATCTGAACGACGTTCATTTGCGAATGGCCAAGGAACGCGGGGTCAAGATTGTGATTAACACCGATTCGCATCACACGTCGCACATGGAAAAGATTCGATATGGAGTGTTGCAGGCCCGGCGCGCGTGGTTGACGAAATCCGATGTTTTGAACACGCTACCGGAAACCGAATTTGCCAGAGCCATGAAGCATGCGTAGGCTTGCGTGTCGCGCTGGTTGTGCATCTCACCTTCTGCCGCGGGAGGTTTCCATGCCTGACGAAAATCCCAATCCACCTCAGCCTTCACCACCGTCCAAGGTGGAAACCCCTTCAACGCCGTCCGCGCCGCCACAGAGTTCGGCAGCCGTTCCCAAGCCCGCGCCTCCCCGCCCGCGGCCGGCAGTTCGCAGCAAATTGCTCCGCCGTCCCAAACCTGTCCAGCCATCAGGACAGATCACGACAGAGGCAGGTCACACCCCGCTGACAGAGGAGTTCGATCGCGCAAAATGGACTCTCCCGCCTTTAGGAATTGTGGCCATTGCGCTTGGAATCGTTGCCGTGGTTCTGATTGCGTTGAGTTGGTTCGATCGCGCGAAACCCGTCGCGTCAGGCAGCATCAACGATGTCGGCGCGGTTCAAGTTGCCGATAATAGCGTGCTGGTCGCGATTCAGTTCACGATGTACAACACTACGGAAAAGCCAATTTGGATCAAAGACCTCGGAGCCAGGATACAAACCGATCAAGGTGAATTTTCGGATACAGCCGCTTCCGCGTCGGACTTCAACCGCTATTTCCAGGGCTTTCCTGACCTGAAAATTCACGCAGGCGAACCGATGCTCGTCGAAACCAAAATTCCCCCCGGCGGACGGCAGACTGGAACAATTATCGTGAGCTTCCCGATCAGCAAAGAAGCTTTCGATAGGCGCCATTCACTGTCAGTGGTAGTCACGCCTTATGATCAGAGGAACGTGGTGCTAACTAAGACGGGAGTCTAGGTTTCCGGTCTGGAAAAACAAATTACCTTCGGTGTTGAGCACGGAGTAGAACGGCTTCAGTCAGCGCGAACTTCAGGTTCCGCTTGCACCGAGCCATGCTCGAAATCACGTACAACGTGGTGAACAGACGCGCCGTGCCATTGCGTGAATGAGTCTTTCACGATACGCCAAACCGAAGCACGATTTTGCGCGATCAATTTCAACCATGGCCAGATTCCCTTCTGTGGGAAGTAAATTCCGCGAAAAAAGAACCGGGACGTGAGGTGGCTGATCTTATAGGGCGCAGGTTCGTTTGCGATTGAGTCCAAAGCAAGGCTGTTGGCAGCGGGACTATACGAGTTGGTCCAGGCGTATCGCACCTCCTGCTGCACCTCGGTAATGGAGATGTGCATTGGTGTATGAGCCATCCGAAACGGCGCAAAGTCCAGCCAGTGTTTTGGCCGGGTGAGCCGTCCTTCCCTTTGCAGGCGGTCGTACAGGGGAGTCGCCGGGAATGGAGTGATCTGCCCGAAGACGGGCAGCACGGGCGGCCATCGGCGGATCTGCGCCAGAGTGCGCTCGGCAACGCCGGGTGTGTCGTGATCGAGTCCGAAAATGAATGACGTGATCGCGTAGACGTTGCGCTGCGCCAACCCACGCAGCACACCCGCATATTCCGCCGGCTTATTGAAACCCTTCTTGACGCTGGCCAGATTGGCTGGATCGAGCGATTCCATGCCAATGAATATCCATTTCCCTCCAGAAGCTGCGATCAGGTCGAGCAATTCCTCGTCGCGCAGCAGATTTGCGCTGATTTGCGCCACCCAGGAGAGTTCCGCTCCTGCACCAATGATGTCCCGCAGAAGTGATTTTGTGCGCTTCACATTGATTGCGAAATTATCGTCTACGAAAAAGACCGCAATTTTCCCGCTGCTACCGCGGGCGCGTTGCTTGAGCCTCAGCATCTCGCTGACGACGCTGTGGTTCGATCGGAACCGAATGGAGTCGCCAAAGAAACCGGTGACGGTGCAGAACTCGCACCCATAAGGACAGCCTCGCCCGGATTCGATCGGAACGATGTGAAAGGTTTCCCACTCAAGTCCGTAATGCCGGATGAGAGGGCGAAAGATCGACGGGATGCGATTGAACTGCTTCAGGTCGAGAGATTCCCATGGAATCTCCGGATAATCTCTCAAAGATGGCTTGCGCTCCTTACCGGAGCTATCCGTCGGCGTGTATATCTCTTTCAGTTCGCCGCGAGCCGCATCTTCGACGATAAGCGGCCAAGTTTCATCCGCCTCACCCAGAGCTAATGCGTCCGCATGACGCGGCCCTCCATTGCGTCCCAACGCTTCGTCCGGAATCTCAGTTACGTGCGGTCCGCCCATCACTACAGGAATGCCGGCCGCACGAAGCGCGTCGGCAACCCGATAGGCCTTGGCAATCATGCGCGTCATGGCTCCGATTCCGACAAGTTCGATTCCATGTTCGACAGCGAATTGAACCAGCTGGGCGTCGCTCATCGACTGGGTGTTGCCGTCGACCAGGATGGTTTCGTGTCCAGCGGGGGTTAGCGCCTGCAAGAGAAACATCCAGAGGTGAGGCATGAAATTTTTAGTGACGCCGTTATCGGGGTTATAGAGAAGAATTTTCGTTTGGCAGCCCCCCACCCATAAGCCAGCGTGGCGCTGGCTCTGTCCCGGCAAACATTCGCGGGCTCAGCGGCATTGAGGTGGTTCGCCGTGCAAGCGAAGATCGGTGGTCGGTAATCGTAGCACGTTATGCCTTCACTTCGATTATTGTTTCGGACTCCGCGCAGGTTTGTGATCAACTAACAGTTTTCATTACCACAAATACTCGATTCAGGCATCTGCCGTTGAAATCACTGAATGCAATGTGCGGGGCGGTTTAGTCCAAACACGAAGTGCGCTCCCAGGCAGGTGCCGGGTGTCGCCCCAACGTGGCCTGGGAGCACAGACCCAACTCTTAGGAACGCACTGTTATTGGCTTGAGCTCCTCGCTCCCGCACTTCGGCTCAAGTACAGACCAGCGCCGGGCCTGAGCGACGCAGATGATGTGGAGGATCAAGAACAAGGGGACACCGAAGGTGGGAATCAGGCTAAGCGGCAGCACCGTCATCGGACCGGTGTTGACGACGCTTGACCCAGCCAAGGCCGCGGGATGAAAGATGCGTTGAAATGCTCCCGAACTCACGGCGACCACGAGATCGGTTACGCCAAGCAGTTGCCAAGTGATGAAGGTCTTGCGGCAATTTGGATTCGCAACCTTCCCTGCCACAATCAGCGCTGTAGCTCCAATGAACATGTCTCCCCAGCCTGCCGGTAGCGCAAAGCTGCCGGGCAAAATGCCATAGGTATACAGAACCAGGAAAACGTAGCCTGCGATTCTCCAGGACTGGACCATGGTGAGGGTACGCGGGCTCAACGAAAGCACGAAATCGCGAAAGCCACGAGAGCTCGAATACCACAGTGAGAACAGAACGATCGGCACACCGACCGCAAGCAGCAACGGTAATGGCGGCCGGTCCGGAGAGGTTTCAAAAATGTGCAGCGCTGACGCCACAATAGCAAAGGCGAACCAGGCAGCAATCAGCCCGGCAGTAAGCGTTCGATACGAACTATTCGTCACGACGATCCTCCTTCACGGTGATCGCATTAGTGAGATCGTTGGCTAGTTTCATGAGCTGTTCCGAACCACCATCCATCTGCTCTTTCACCAACTGTTGTGCGTTCGCCCACGCGGGCAAAGCGCGCTCGAGTTGAAGCGCTCCGGTCCGAGATAGTTGCAATTGCCACTCCCGTTTGTCACGTCCCCGCCGCCTAGTGATCCATCGCCGACGAGTCATGATGGCGAGAGTGCGTGTGAGGGTGGTGCTATCCATGACTAGTATGTGTCCCAATTGACCCTGGGTCACTTCTCCAGCCAGCGACAAGACCTGAAGAATCGTGAATTGCGTTGCTCGCAGGCCGTACGGACGCACTGCATCCTCATACAACTGAGTAAGCGCCCGCGCAGTCCTGCGAAGCGTGGCGCATGTGCAAGGCAGCGGCGGCAGTGAAGACTGGCTCATCGGCAAATTAGATGTATATACATGTAATTGGCGATTCATTGTTTTGCCGCGAGATTCCGGGATGGAATATGGCCCCGTTCTTATGCGCAACAGTTTGCGCGGTATGCTGCGTTTACTGCTTTCTGTTAAGGAATCGTACCCGCCGGCGGGGGAGAGCTTCCGGCTTGACGTCGTCGTATTTCAAAAAGCTCATGGAGCCATCGACTTCCAGCACTCCGATTGCGACCTCCTTCGGGCTGGCGATGCTGTGCTCCCGCAGGGCGCGCTCCAGTTCGTCCATGCTGACATGCTCTTTAGCCATGTGCGATTCGATCACGGTTCCATCGTGAATCAGCATGGCCGGTTGGCCTTGAATGAATTTACGGAAATTGCGGTTCATGCCGGAAAGGTTCGCCACGAAATGATTCATAACGAACAGGGTGATTGCTGCAACGGCTCCGCCGGCGAGCGAGGTGTCGGGTCCGGTCATCGCATTCTGCACGGAGTTGCTCAGAAGGAGGAGAAGAGTCAGGTCAAATGGTGTCATCTGTCCGACCTCCCGCTTGCCCGCCAGCCTGACGCCGAGGAGCACGAGTGCATAGATGAGGCCGGTGCGGATCACGATTTGTCCAAGCATGATCACCGGATGAGGCAAGAACATAGTTTCTTCTTACCTCAGCAACCAAGGCATGACTATTGGCAGGGTGGGTGCCGCTGTCCAGAAAAGAAAAAGGGCCTACCAGCGGCAGGCCTCTGATCCAGGAAGGAAGTTAGCTAGTTGTTAGCAGTCGCCTGTACCGGCGCGGGAGCATTCTTTGGCGTGCTCAGGTAGCCGGTGATCTCATTCTTCTTGGCGGTGAACACCACGATCTCGTACAGATTGCGATCGCGTCCTGTGTAGAACTGCATCGGCTCAGCTACGGTGCGATCCTTCTTCTCGATAGTGCGATCATCAGCGAGGACATTCAAGCTGAAGCGGCCATGTTTGGCATCCACTTTCTTGAGCTGCAGGCTCACGGTGGATACCGGCGTCGGCTTCTTACCCTTGTAGAGGGTGAACTCGTAGTAATTGCGATCGCCTTTGTGCTTCAAGTACTCGAGATCCTGCTGAGTATGAGCTATCAGGCCGCTTTGTACGCCTAGGTCGCCCATGGCACGATCCAGCTTGCTCTTGGTCGCCTCAAGATCAGTACGCGTCGAGGCGATGTCGGTCTTGGCTCCAGTGAGATCCGTCTTCACTCCACCAACCTCGGTCGCTACCGATGAGATGTTTGAGCTGAGCAGCTTCTCGGAAGCTTCCTGCTGCTTGCGAAGCTCCGCAGTGCGGCTGGCGACATCTTTCTGCGTCTGTCCCAGCTTCATAGCCAGCTCGCGGGATGCTTCCTGCACGCTTGCCTCGGTCATGCCAAGCTTCTTCATAATGGCAGCATTGTGAGCGGCGGCGTCGTCGGCTGCCGCCTTCTGTGCCGCTTCCAGCGCACCAATGTGCTGGTAGAGCGTGTACATGAATATGGTCGATCCGAGTACAAACAACACAGCGAAGGCCAAGGCGACATTTCGCAGCGTGTGGCTCTCTTCGACTGGAATGTATTCCTGCTCTTGCCCTTGATCTTGATATTGATCTTGCATCGCGTCACCTTCTTCCAAGGGTATCTGGTTCATTGTTCAGCAGCATCCAACTCCGCGTCAACAGAGCGGTCATCACCAGTGCAAAACTGTTATCCAGCGCTGGGTCGAGGCGTTCGGCACGATACTTGCACAGGAGTTCTGGTAGATCTTCCCAATTGTATACCGCGCCTGAGAGGACCGCGGCATAAGCAACTCACGTTCAGCGACTTAGGACACAGGATCAGGGCCAAAGCGCTGCTGGTGAGCTTAAGCCTGATCAACTTACGGTGCTAACGGTGAGAACACAGATTCCAAGAGAAAGTCGCAAAGTCGTAACGCAGGTCTTTATGAAAGCCCCGGCAATTATCGCTACTATCGTCCTAGGTGCAACTTCGTTCTTATGGGCCCAAGCTCCCAAGAAGAGCCCTCAACCGGATTTGCAGCATGAAAAGAAGGCAGCACGCGTTCAGATTTTGTCCCCGGCGCCCGGTACGACGATCACTGGATCGTCGCTTATGGTTCAATTAGAAACATCTTCGTTGCCTCCACGGCACGAGCCGGCAACCTTCCAAATTCAACTGGATTCCGCCTCGCCGGTCTTGACCTCGAATACGCACTACACGTTTGATCAACTGGCGCCCGGACGACACACTCTGACCGTCTCTCTACTGACCCCAAAAGGATCCGTCGTCAAGGGTCCCCACGCTGTGGCCGAATTCTCGTCGGCTTTGCCCGAACTATCTCCGGCTGCGGACGTCGCGGTAAAGTCGATGATGCCGCCGACGTTACAAAAAGTGGCGATGTTCCTGCCAAAACCGACTGCTCCCCTGGAACCTCCTGATGGAAGTGGTGAGATGCCGCTTCTCAGCGTGATCGGACTCGGAGTGCTGGTGGGCGGAATGGTGTCCGCCATGAAAACGCGCGGCTAAACGGGCATGCGGCGGGGGTCTACTCTCAATCCTGCGCATTGAGCATCCAACCGAGATGTGTTGAAACAGCAGAGAACATTGCGCGCGCAAGCTCGTTCGAGCTTGCGGTGGCTTATCGCGCGATGGGTGCCGCTGCTTTCGATAACAGCAGGACTGGTTCTGCTTACTTATGTGGCAACACAATACGCGCAGATGTATCGCAGCCAGAAAGAAATGGCTACGAGGTGGTCCGCTCAGCAGCAAGCACCGCATGAGAGACGCGTGATCGATCCGACGTTGACGCGAATCATAATCCCCAAGATTGGTATGGAAGACTTTGTTGTCGAGGGTACGTCACACAAAGCGTTGCTGCTCGGGCCAGGACACCTGGAAGGTTCCGCAGAGCCGGGTGATCCCGGAAACGTTGTCATCAGCGGCCATCGCGACACATTCTTCCGCCATGTGTATGAGCTCACGAAGGGCGACCGCGTGCAAATCGAACGCGCAGGGAAGACCGCAATTTATGAAGTGATTGGAAAGAAGGTAGTGGATCCAGATGATGTGGAAGTTCTCCGGCCTACGAAGGATTCACGGCTGACTTTGATCACCTGTTATCCCACCTACTACGTTGGGCCGGCACCGCAAAGGACAATCGTCACGGCCAAGCTGGTCTCGGTTGAAGATGCCGCATCGGACAAGGCATCGCCTTCCGATGCACCTCCCTCCCAAGTCTCGGTCAGGCGCACGACCGAATAAGCAGTTGTTCGTTTATTAAAACGTGGTCCACTAAAATGATGTTGTGAGAGTCTGGGACGCAGTGATTGTCGGCGGTGGCATCATTGGGCTGTCGCTGGCACTGGAGTTGCGGCGCCACGGCCTGCATGTGGTCGTGCTCGATTCCGCTCAGCCGGGACGCGAATCTTCGTGGGCAGCGGGAGGGATGCTGGCTGCACAGGATCCGGAAACCAGGCCCGAACTGCGTGAACTGGCCAAAGCCAGCGCGAGACTCTATCCCGAGTTCGTCTACCGGGTGCAGGACGAGGCCGGCATGTCGGTGGATTTTCACCAGGAGGGAACGATCCGTTTCCTCGGCCCAAATGAGTGCACCGATTGCGTTCATCCGCTGCTGACTGCGCCCGAGTTGCGCGAATTGGAACCCGAGCTCTCCTATGCTGGGGACGCAGTGCTACTCGACGAAACCTGGGT
>Ga0070738_10001441_pt1 | contig 47735 bp, 43 predicted proteins | sample Coa_R2_2_FD_66446 | JGI IMG/M metagenome (GOLD analysis project Ga0070738, IMG submission 66446) | Surface soil microbial communities from Centralia Pennsylvania, which are recovering from an underground coalmine fire - Coalmine... | ecosystem: Environmental > Terrestrial > Soil > Unclassified ...
ATCCCTTTTGGATCGAACACTTCGAAATTCCAGCTCAGCTTCACCCGTTGGTTATCCTCAACGGTTTTGTCAATCTGGTATCCCGAAAGCCGGCACACGAAATGCGCGGCCTCGCCGGGAAGAAATTCGTAAGACGCCGGAAGCAGAGGGCCGTCTTCGAATTCTTGCATGGCCATCCGCTCGACCGTAAGAGCGGAGGCGGCGGAAACGAAGGCCGCGCCCGCAAACGCGAGCGTCGCAATTCGGTACATCTACTGCTATCTTAGCGGGGGGCTTCAGCGGGGGGCGGCGCCAGAAGGGCCGGGAACGGGCGGCTGGTCTTCCACATCGATACGGGGTTGGATGGCGATCCAGGCGTATTTTTCCGCGCCCGGGCCTCCGCCATCGGTCACCCGCAGACGATAGGAAGCTAGCGGCGCGTCGAACAGGATCTGACCCTGCTGCGTCTCGCCGGGACGGACGGTTCGAAGCAAGCCGAACCAGCGATCGACTCCTTCGCCGTCCTCGGATTCCATGAAACTCCGGCCGTTGTCTGCCTGGAGGAGCAACAAAGGAACCGAGACTTCGGATGCGCCGTTATTGGAGAGCGAGAGCTGGAGTAGCAGAAATCGCTGTTGCGGAATCCGGAGCTTGGGGAAATCGCCCAACTGCGTTTTCCAAGAGCTGTCGATCACGGTATAGGCAAGCGGCCCGAGCGCGACTTGCTCGCCCATGCCGTATTCGGCCTTGCCCGAGCCTTTGGGCGCGCATGCCGCCAGGCTCAGGGCGCAAGCCAGGCAGGCCGACGCTCGAAATGGTGGAATCATGAGACGCTTCTCACAAATGTAACGGGCAATCGCCGGACGGCGCAATGCGCGGCTCGACTTAGGTCCAGCGGATCCGATTCAGACGAAGCGGGGCGCCCGCGCTAAGATAAAATGCACTGGGTTAAATCGCCGCCATGCAAGCCACCGAATTTACGGAAGCCGGGACGATCGGCATTGTCGTCAATGGCGAGGCGAAAACGATTCCGCGCGGATTGCATGTGGGTCAATTGCTGGAATGGCTGGCAATCGACAAAGGCCGCGTCGCGGTGGAATTAAACCGCTCGATCGTTCGCAAACAGGACTGGGCCGCAACATCGGTCGAGGAAGGCGCGCGGGTCGAAGTGGTATGGTTTGTCGGCGGCGGCTGAGGCCTCAGCCGCCGTCTTCGCCGCGCTTCAGTTCCAGCAGCGACAGCCGGTCTCCGGTGGGAAGTTCGATTCCCACGCCGAATTCGTAGCGCGCGCTTTCGGCCTCCCGGACGCTTGCGATGGGGATCTCTCTTGGATCGGAAAACGAGAACTGCGCGCCGGCGAGGGGCACCGTGAGCCGCCAGGAAGAGCCGTTCAAGCCCAAAGCCTCATGCGAGAATTCCGCCACGAAGCCGGCGGCGTCGAAGATTAGAGCGCTGCTTAGAAGCTTGATCCGCACGGCCGCCGAGTCTTGCATCCAGCGGGCGAACAGCAGCGCCGCGTCCTCCGATGAGACGATCACTTCGGGTACTGTACCACGCCATTGGCCGCGCCTACAAAGACTTTAGACGCCATTTTCAAAAAAAGCCCGTGTTCGAGGACGCCTGGAATGGAATCGATCTCGCGGCTCAGGGTTTCGGCGTTATCGATCGGGCCGAACGAGCAATCGAGAATATAGTTTCCGCCATCGGTGAGGAATTCCGAGCCATCGGGATTGAGCCGTAGAGAGGGCTTGCCGCGCAGATTTTCCAACGCCCGCGCCACGACGGGCCAGCCGAAGGGCGATACTTCCACGGGAACGGCGCCCTTTTGCCCCAGACGGTCGACCAACTTTGATTGGTCCACGATCACCAGGAAACGCCGGCTGGCGCTGGCCACGATTTTTTCCCGGAGCAGCGCGCCGCCCTTTCCCTTGATCAGGCCCAGGGAGCCTTTCTCGACTTCGTCGGCGCCATCGATAGCGACATCGATTTGAGGATGTTCCCGCAATGTGGCGAGGGGGATTTTCAAGCAACGGGCTTGGGCGGCGGTGCGTTCCGAAGTCGGGATTCCAATGACGCGCAGGCCCTCCGCAACCCGCCGGCCGAGGGCGCTGACGGCAAAAAAGGCGGTTGAGCCGGTTCCAAGACCGACGATCATCCCATTGGCAATTTCGGCGATAGCGGCCTCGGCGGCGGCGCGCTTAAAAGCGTCAGGCTCCAAAATTGGTTTTCCTCTCCCCTGCTATGATCGCTTCATGCCAAGGATAACGCGGCGGGGCTTCATGGCGGCTCTGCCGTGGGCGTGCGGAGCGGCGTGTTCCAGGCGGCGGCCGGGAGACAACCGCCTCACGGCGCGTCCCGATTCGAGTTCGAAGCCGGCTCCGGCGGGGGGCTCTTTGAAGGCGGGCGGGCGGCCGCTGAGGCTGCGGCAAGGACGCGACGGTCTGCTTTACACGCCGGTTTCCTCCTGGAAATACGAGAAGGCGCCGCTGCTGGTGAGTCTGCACGGCGCCGGGCAAAATGCGGATCTCGCCATGTTCCTGTGGCGCTCGCTCGCCGACGAGCACGGATTTCTGGTGCTCGCCCCCGCCGCCAAAGGACGGACTTGGGACGCGCTGGAAGGCACCTTTGGGCCGGACATCGACTTTATCGACCGCTGCCTCATGAAGACCTTCGGGCTGCGCGCCATCGATCCGGAGCGCATCGCGATGTCCGGCTTTTCCGAAGGGGCTTCTTACGCGCTGTCGGTGGGTCTTGGCAACGGCGATTTATTTACCGCCGTGATCGGATTTTCGCCAGGGGCGGTCGCGCCGGGACCCCGGACCGGCAAGCCGCCCATCTTCATTTCGCACGGGAGGCAGGACCGAATCCTGCCGATTGACGAGTGCAGCCGCCGCATCGCGCCCCAGTTGCAAAGCCAAGGCTACCGCGTCACGTACCGGGAGTTCGACGGAGCCCATACGGCGCCGCCCGAGATTGTTGCGCAAGCGGCGCAATGGTTTTTGAATCCCGCATGAGGCAATTGCGAAGTTTATTGGCTGTCTCCGGCTTGGCGTTGTATAGCTGGGCGCAGCCCGCGCCGAAGATCGTGGGCGGCCCCTACACGGTGAACGCCGGGCCGCGCTCCGCCACCGTCATGTGGGTGGTGGAGACGGGACAGGCGTCGGTGGGACTATCGCCGGAGGGGATGAAGCCGGCGCCGGTGCTGCATGCGGAAAAGATCACCTTTTCCGGCTTGCGGCCGGGCAACACCTATTACTACCAGGCCTTCCCGGGACCCGATGGAAAGGGCTCGTTCCATACGCCGCCCGCGGGCGAGGCCAGTTTCGAGTTCGTGGTTTACGGCGACACCCGCACACGCCACGAAGTCCATCGCCAAGTGATTCAGGGGATCCTGAAATATTCCCACCCCGATTTTTTGGTGAATACCGGCGATCTGGTGGAGGATGGTTCGGATAGTTCGCTCTGGCCGGTTTTCTTCGACATTGAGCGCGAGTTGTTGCGAAAGGCGCCGATTTTCCCGACGCCGGGAAATCACGAGCATAATTCCAGCGATTATTATGAGCTGATGAGCGCGAAGCCGTATTATTCGTTCGATTGGGGACGGGCCCATTTCTCGTTGATCGACAGCGATTTGGCCGGCGCGGGAGGGACGCCGGGAGAACGGGACTCGTTCTGGCGGGCGGAAACGGCCTGGCTGGAGGATGACTTGAAAAATTCGCAAAACGCGGCCTTCCGCTTCGTCGTCGCTCACCATCCGCCCATGACGGCCGTGAGGGCGCGGCAAGGCGCCAACCCGCACATGACCGCGCTGGAGCCGATGTTGGAAAAATACAAGGTCACGGCCGGTCTTTTCGGTCACGATCATAATTACCAGCATTATCTTTTACGGGGCGTTCATTACTTCATCAGCGGCGGAGGCGGAGCTCCGCTATACGACGTGGATTTACCGCCCGCGGGGATCACCCAAAAGGTGGAGACGACCGAGAATTTTCTTGTGGTGAGGGTAAGCGGAGGCAAAGCCTCGATAGAGGCGATGAAGCCGAGCGGCGAACGGATCGACTCGGCGGAGTTGCGTTAGTGGCGCCATGAAGCACTACTTGCTGTTCTACGAAGCCGCCGACGACTATGCCGCCCGGCGCGTTCCCTATCGCGAGGAGCACCTCAAACGCGCCTGGGAGGCCAGCGATCGCGGAGAACTGGTGGCCGGCGGAGCTTTGGCGGACCCGATCGACGGCGCGGTGCTGATGTTTCGCGGCGAGTCTCCGGAAATCGCCGAGCGCTTTGCCCAGGCCGATCCCTACGTCGCGGCCGGAGTCGTAAAAAGTTGGCGCGTGCGCGAATGGACTACGGTGGCGGGAGAAAGCGCCGCAGCGCCGGTGAAGCCGGCCGCCACGTTGCCGGCCAAAGGGCCCCCACGAGGGTTCCCGGATGCGTCGGAATATCCGCCCTACGCGCGGCCGTATGTCGAGCTGGTGGAAGGGGCAGAAGCGATCGAGGCGCTCGCGGCGCAACAGGATGACGTCATCCGGCTGCTGGAATCCATCGACGAAAAGCGGGCCGAGTTTGCTTACGCGCCGGGCAAGTGGAGCGTGAAGCAAGTGGTGAATCACGTCATCGACGCCGAGCGGATCTTCGCTTACCGCGCTCTGTGCATTGCCCGAAACGATTTACGGCCGCTGCCTGGCTTTGACGAGAACGGGTACGCCAGCCAGGCTCCGGCGGCGAGGCTGACGCTGAGAGAGCTGCGAAACGAGTTTCAGGCCGTCCGCTCGGCGAGCCTCTGGCTGTTTCGAAACCTGCCCGAGGAAGCCTGGCTGCGCCGCGGGAACGCCAACCAATATGACGTAACCGTGCGCGGTCTGGCCTTTCAGGCGGCCGGCCACGAACGGCATCATGTCAAACTTTTGCGCGAGCGGTATGGAGTCTGAATTCAAGCTGGCCCCGGACCGCGGCGACGCTTATTGAAGTAGAATGGTCTCCGGTTTCGCGCCGAAAGGGAGGTCACGATGAGCAGGCGGACTCCGATGGTTCTTGGTTTGGCAATTTCCTTCCTTGCCTTGGCCCAGCAGGCTCGGCGGGTGGACGATGTGGCGCTGAGAAACGCCGGAAAGTCCGGCGACGAGTGGCTGACTTATGGCGGAAGCCCGGCCGAAACGCGCTACAGCCCGCTGAACCTGATCAACGCCTCCAATGTCGGCCGGCTGGGGCTGGAATGGTCTTACGATTTGGGCAAGGGCGGCGGGAATCAGGAAGCCACTCCGTTGTTTTGGAACGGCACGATCTACGGGATCACCAATTGGAGCATCGTCTTCGCCCTGGAGGCGCGCACGGGCAGGGAGCGCTGGCGTTGGGACCCGGAGGTGAATCAAAACGCCGTGCGCCCGAAGATTTGCTGCGGCGTGGTGAACCGCGGCATTGCGATCTATCAAGGGAAGATCATCGCTCCCATCATCGACGGGCGGCTGGTCGCGCTGGATGCCGAAAGCGGCCGGCCGGTTTGGGAGGCGCGCGTCGGTTATCCGCAGGAAAACTACACCATCACGATGGCCCCGCGCATCGCCAAGGGCAAAGTGATCGTCGGAGTGAGCGGCTCGGAGTATCCGGTGCGCGGATTCTTCTCCGCTTTCGATGCGGAGACCGGGCGTTTCGCGTGGAAATTTTATACCGTTCCCGGCGATCCTTCCAAGCCTTTCGAAAATCCCGCTCTCAAGAAAGCCGCCGAAACCTGGAGCGGCGATTGGTGGAAACTGGGCGGAGGCGGGTCGGTTTGGGACGGCTTCGCCTACGATCCGGAGGCCGATTTGATTTACGTCGGCACGGGCAACGGCGGCCCCTGGCCGGAAGAGCTGCGCAAATCCAAAGGCAAGGACAACTTGTATGTGGCGTCGATTCTCGCGGTGAAGCCGGACACAGGCGAACTGAAATGGTATTTCCAGCCCGTGCCCGGCGATTCTTGGGATTTCGATAGCGTGCAGCAGCTCATGCTGGTGGATCTGACGATCAAAGGGCGGCCGCAAAAGGTTTTAATGCAGGCGAACAAGGACGGATTTTATTATGTGCTGGATCGGCTGACGGGAAAGTTCGTCTCGGGGCAGCCTTTTGTCAAAGTGACTTGGGCAAAGGGCCTGAACGAAGAGACGGGACGCCCGATCGTGAATCCGGAAGCGCGCTACGGAACTGAGGCGGTGACGATCGCGCCGGGGCCGGGCGGAGGACATAATTGGGCCCCGATGTCTTATAATCCAGCGACGGGATTGGTGTATATACCTTCCTCGGTGAGCAGCAGTTCGACCTTCGCGGTCGATCCGGATTTCATCTACGTTCCGGGAAAATCGAATACGGGAATAAAGCGCAATGGTCCCCCGGCGGGCCAGGCGGCGGCTCCGGATCTAGCGGGCGGCCCGGGAGGCGCGGCGGGCAATGCTTCGCGGCCGTCGCCTCCGTCGCCTCCGGCCATCGGGCCAGAGCCGCCCGAAGGACAACGGGGCATGTTGATTGCGTGGGATCCGGTGGCGCAGAAAGAGAGGTGGCGCGCGCCGGGCGGCGGCGGCATTGGCGGCGGCACGGTCAGCACGGCGGGCAATCTGGTCATCCAAGTGATCAACGATGGCCGGCTGGTGGTTTATACGGCGGATAAGGGCGAAAAGCTTCTGGATATCCAGACCGGGCTGCGCGGAGGGATGGGCCCGCCGATCACGTATCAGATGGACGGGAAACAGTACGTAACGCTGATGGGTGGAACGGGAGTGGTTGTGCCCCGCGATGGGGCGGCGGCCGCGGCTGGGCCGGCAGGGGCTCCCTCCACCCCTCCGGCAATGCCGAAGCTGTTGACGTTCGCCCTGGATGGCAAAGCTGGGCTGCCGGCGGCGAGGTAGCGCAAACCGGATCAGCCCAAAAACCGGGCCAGCCGCTCGGCCACGCGGGCGGGACTCTTCAGGTCGCACTCCCAGATAACGGCGGCGCGCCAGCCGCGGGCCTTCAGGGCCTTGAGATGGGTGGCGTCGCGGCTGCGATTCCGCGCGATTTTGGCCCTCCAGTAAACGGCGTTGGCCTTGGGCGTTCTGGCGCCCCGAGCGCACTCGTGCCCGTGCCAAAAGCATCCATGCACGAAGACCACTTTCTTCAGCCTCGGGAAAACCAAATCAGGCTTGCCGGGCAGGTCCGGGCGATGCAGCCGGAAACGGTAGCCCATGCGATGAACCAGACTGCGCACGGCAATTTCGGGAGCGGTGTCGGCTCCCTTCACCGCGCGCATAATGCGGCTGCGCTGATCCGGCGTTTCCTTCATGGAGGCGGCGGAGATTCCAGCAGGAGGGTGACGGGCCCGTCGTTGGTGAGCGAGACGGCCATCAGGGCTTGAAATTTTCCCGTTTCGACGGGCAAACCCAAGCGGCGCGCCGATGCGGTGAAGCGCTCATAGAGCGCGCGCGCCTGCTCCGGCGGCGCAGCCAGGTCGAAACTGGGTCGGCGGCCCTTGCGCGTATCGCCGTACAGCGTGAACTGCGAGACTACCAGCAATGCGCCTCCGGCTTCCACCACGCTCCGGTTCATCTTGCCGGCCTCGTCGGCGAACACGCGCAGGCTCGCGACTTTGGCGGCCAGGAACTCGGCGTCCGCGGGCGTATCGGATTTCGCGACGCCGAGCAGCACCAACAAGCCCGGGCCGATTCGCCCGACCACGGCTCCGTCCACCTCCACGCGGGCTTCGGTAACCCGCTGCACGACCGCGCGCATGCCAGCAGTGTAGCGTTCGCGAATTGTGTTTTGCCGGGGCCATGCTACATTTGAGAATGCGCGCCCGTAGCTCAGTTGGATAGAGCGTCTGGCTACGAACCAGAAGGTCGGGTGTTCGAATCACTCCGGGCGCACCATTTCTCAATAACTTAGCTCGTTCGGTTTCCCTCCAAAGCTCCAATTCAGGGGTGATTTCTGCAAGTTTTGACGACCAATTGACAACTAAGCCGGAGGCGCGCGGCGGTTCTGGCGCGCCGCGAGGCCTGCTATACTTGAGGTGTCTCTCTTGGCAGAGAGAGTCCGCGCCTTGTCGCCTTCAACAGCGCACAATTTCGCTGGTGTGCGCGAAGGGAGGGAGGGTCGCGCGCTTAAGCCATTTCGAACCAAATGCCCAAACGCACATTTCAACCGAACAATCGCAAGCGCGCGAAAACGCATGGCTTTCGGGCGCGGATGAGCAGTAAGGACGGCCGCGCGGTGCTTGCGCGGCGCAGGGCCAAGGGCCGCCACAAACTAACGGTCAGCGACGAAAGAGCTGTCAGATACGCCAAACTCGCTTAGCGGCGGGAAATGCGGTTTTCCCCGATCTGTCCGGATTCTTCGCGCCGCCGATTTCCGCCTGGTCTATGACAAAGGTTTCCGCGTCTCCTCGCCGCTGTTTGCGGCATTCTGTCTGGAGCGGCACGGCGATCGTGCGGCGGCCGGCCCACGTCTCGGGCTCACGGTTCCTCGGTCCGTTTCCGGCGCGGTGGGACGCAATCGGATCAAGCGCAGGCTCCGGGAAGCCTTTCGGCTGCATCGGGAGGGTCTGGGGCCCCGATGGGATATTGTTCTCAATCCGCGCCGAGCCGCACTCACGGCGGAGTTTAATGAAATTGAGCGGGCGCTGCGGAAGGTAATCGATCGATGCGAGTCGCGCTAATCATTCTGCGCTTCTATAAACGCTGGATTTCGCCCTTGCTTCCCCCGGCCTGCCGCTTTTATCCAACCTGTTCGGAATACATGCGGGAAGCGATCGAGCGGCATGGCGTCGCCCGCGGCTTGGGGCTTGGCGCGCGCCGGCTGCTGCGTTGCCACCCCTTTTGCGAGGGAGGATTCGACCCCGTTCGGTGACGAAGCTTATTGACGAAGTGCGATGGCTGAGAAAAAAGAGATAACGATGGAGATGAGGCTGCTGCTGGCCTTCCTGCTTATGGGGCTGGTGCTTTTCGTCACTCCGTACTTTTATAAGCAGCCGCCTTCCACCGGCAGGCAGGGGCCGGCGCCGGCGCAGACCGCGGCAAACGTTGGAAAGAATCCGGCGGGCGCGGCTGAAAAGGCTCCGCCGCCGGCATCGGCCTCCGCCGCCGAAATCCCCGGCCAAATTCAGGCCGCCGAGGAGCAAGAATTTACGGTGGAGACCGATTTATTCCAGGTCCGCTTTTCAAATCGCGGCGCCGTGGTGCGCAGTTGGGTGCTGACGCGGTATAAGGATGCCGGCAAAAAGCCGGTCGATTTGGTAAACCCGCGCGCGCTGGCGAAGGTGCCGCCTCCGTTCTCGCTCTACTTCCAAGGCCAGCCGCCCATCGCCAACCTCGATCAAGCTCTGTTTTCCGTCCATCGCCCGGACCCTTTGACCGTCATATTCGAATACTCCGACGGCCGCGCGGACGTCAAGAAGTCCTTCCGGTTCGCCCAGAACAGCTATTTGGTGGCCATCGATTCCGAGGTGACGCGGGATGGAATGCCGGCGCCGCACAGCCTGGCCTGGCGCGGAGGATTTGGCGACTCCACCGTAGCGAATCCGGTCAACACTCAGACGGCCGTTTACTATGATTTGAATAATTCCAAGCTGGTGGTGCAGCCGGTGAAAAACGCCAAAGACGGGCCTGTATCGGCCACCGGCCAATATTCTTTTGCCGGCCTGCAAGACAGCTACTTCGCCGGCGTATTTCTTCCGGAAGGACGTTCTCAGGTTGAGATAACCGAGTTTGCCGACACCGTGGCGAACGCGAACAATTCCAACGAGCAGAGGGTGGGCGCGGCGGTGGGGGGGGAAGGCTTTAACCGCTTCACCTTTTTCCCCGGCCCGAAAGATTATGACCTGCTGCACCAGATCAATCCCAAGCTCGACACGCTGATCGATTGGGGCTGGTTCGAAATTCTGGCCAAGCCTCTGTTCCTGATTTTGAAATGGACGGCCAGCCGAATCACTCATAACTACGGCTGGGCCATCGTTCTGGTCACGATCGGGATCAATATCGTCCTGTTTCCGCTGAAGATCACCGGCATGAAATCGTCCAAGAAAATGCAGGCGATTCAGCCGCTGGTGAATGAAATCAACGAAAGGTACAAAGGCATTCCCGCGCGGGATCCGCGCCAGGCCGACAAGAACGCGGAGGTCATGGCGCTGTACAAGAAATATGGCATTAATCCATTGGGCGGCTGCTTGCCCATGCTGCTCCAGATTCCCTTCTTCTACGCGTATTACCGGGTGCTGTCGGTAAGCATCGAGATGCGCGGCGCCAGTTTTTTGTGGGTCCACGATCTGGCCCAGCCGGAAACCGGATTTTTCGCCCATCTGGGAACGCCCATCCGGCTGCTGCCGCTGATCCTGATTGTGACGCAGTTTTTCTCGCAGAAGATGACCCCGCCCAGTCCGGGAGTCGATCCCAACCAGCAGAAAATGATGATGTTCATGCCCTTGATGATGGGCTTCATCTTTTACGGCGTCTCCTCGGGCCTCGTACTATACTGGTTGACTAGCAATCTTGTCGGCGTCGCCCAGCAGTGGCTGTTGAACCGCCAGACTCCGGCTCCGGTGGTGGAAATGCCGAAACCGAGTCCCAAGAAGAAGACCGGAACGAAACGTTGAATAACGATAAGCTCACGCTCGCCCAACACGGCGCCCGCATTGAAGAATTTCTAGACACCGTTCTCGATTTGGCGGATTTCGACGTCGATTTCGAAGTCAGCGAGGGCGAGACTCTGCACCCGGATTTCGAAAATCCCGATCTCGTGGTCCGATTTTCCGGTCCGGACGTAGGGGACCTGCTGGCGAACAAGGCCGAAGTGCTGCTGGCGCTGGAGCAGTTGACCATGGAGGCTCTGCGCCTGGGGCCAGAGGAGCACTCGCGGTTGTGCTTTGACGCCAACGACCACCGCATGCTGCGCATCCAGGAATTACGCATGAGCGCGCAGGCCGCGGCGGAGCGCGTGCGCAAAACCCGCGCGCCGTTTCACTTCAGCCCCATGAACAGCCGCGAGCGCCGTATTCTGCATTTAGCTCTGCGCGACGAAGCCGGCATCCGCAGCGAAAGCGTCGGCGAAGGGCCCATCCGCCAGGTGGTCATCGTGCCCGAGGATATGAAGACGATGCCCGAGCCCATCCGCCCTCCCCGTCCGCGCCCGGAATCGCCCGGACGGCCGTTTGAACGAGGAGGCCGGGGGCGCCATCCGGACCGGCGCGGCGGCCCTCGGAACCGTCAGGGCGGCCGCGGCCCCCGTTGAGGCGCCGTTTTCTCGCCCGGAAGTGAACCCCATGCAACTCCGCGACACGATCGCGGCGGTCTCCACGCCGCCCGGCCGGGGCGGCCTAGGCATTGTCCGGGTGTCGGGCCAAGGGGCGCGCGACGTTGTGGGGCGGATGCTTCGGTTTCCGCCCGGCCATCATTGGAAACCCTGGTCCAGCGCGCTTGCGTCTCTTCCCGACCGGGACGGACAGCCGGTGGATCGCGTGGTGGCGTCGTTTTTCGCCGCGCCCAAATCGTACACCGCCGAAGACGTCGTCGAAATTTCCTGTCACGGCTCTCCGGCGGTGCTCCGTTATGCTCTGGAGCGCGCCTGCGAGTGCGGCGCGCGTCTGGCGGAGCCCGGCGAATTCACGCTGCGGGCCTATCTGAACGGACGGATCGATCTTCCCCAGGCCGAAGCCGTGCGCGATTTAATCGAGGCCACCACGCTGTACCAGGCCCGCATCGCCGCCCAGCAGGCGGAAGGCTCGGTTTCGCGGCGGCTCCAGCCAGTGAAGAACCAGTTGCTCGAATTGATCGCGTTGCTCGAAGCCGGCATCGATTTCGCCGAGGACGATATTGACGTGGCCTCTTCCGAAGAGATCCTGCGGCGCATCCAACCCATTTCCGAGGCTGTCAGCGGCCTAGTCGCCAGCTTTGCCTACGGCAAATTCGTACATCAAGGCTTTGCCTTGGCGATAGTGGGCCGGCCGAACGTCGGCAAAAGCAGCCTATTCAATCGCCTTTTGGAGCAGGATCGCGCGATTGTGACCGATATTCCGGGCACCACCCGCGACTTGGTTTCCGAAACCGCCTCGCTCGATGGCATTCCCGTGAAGTTCGTGGACACCGCGGGCATCCGCGCCGGGCAGGATCTTGTGGAGAAAATGGGAATCGAGCGGAGCTACCGCGCCATGGCCGACGCGGATTTAACGCTGGTGGTGGTGGATTGCTCCGCGCCTTTAGAAGGGGAAGACCGCGAACTGATCCGCCGCGCAAGAGAGCAGGGGAAATTCCTGGTGGCGGCCAATAAATGCGATTTGCCAGGCTGCCTCGAAATCGCCGGCGCGCTCCCGGTTTCCGCTCTTACTGGCGAAGGCATGCAGGCGCTGCGCAACGGCATCGTAGAGACGCTGGCGCCGCGCGGCCGCCTGGAGCAGGAAGGCGGATTTATCACGAGCCTGCGCCATGAGCGGCTTTTAAAAGAATCGGGCGAGGCGCTGGAGCAAGCCCGCATCGCGACCGGGCTCGGCATCCCGCACGAGATGCTGCTGCTGGACCTCTACGCCGCCCTCCGGCCGATCGACGCCATCACCGGAGCCACGACCGCCGATGACATCCTGAATCAAATCTTTTCCACTTTCTGTATCGGCAAATGAGTGGCTGTTGACCTGCTGATGTCGGCTTGTCCGCCCGAATGGCATAGGTGCGAGGGTCGCTTGGAGCTAATTGTGTAACCAAGCGGGTTTATGAACATCTTTTGAAATAGAGACTTAACTTATCGACGCAAGGCTGCTATACTATATTGACTGAAATGAAGCCAAAGTGGGGGTCATGCGGCGGAAGTGACTCCTAAAGGCCAATAATTCAGTCACTTAGATTGTGCGATGGCGTGAGTGGCACCCCAACCGGGGCTCCAGGTTGAGTGTTAGAGTCTGGGAGTGGATCGGTTGAAGAAGCTGGATTGGGGAAGGCGGAAGAGTGGAACATTTTGAAGATCAGTTTGAGAGTCGTGAGCCGCTGGGGCTTCCCTTTGATGAAGACGCGCCCTTCTTCCATCCCGAGGAAGTTCACGAGGGCGAAGATTTTGCGGTTTCGCACCCGGCGGAAGAGTCGATTTATACGGACGACCCGGTCCGCGTGTATCTGCGGGAAATGGGCGCCGTCCCCTTGCTCACACGCGAGGGCGAAGTAAGCCTGGCTCGCCGCATGGAGCGGGGCAAGCTGCGCATGCAAAAGGCCATCAGCCGCTCGGCGCTGGTCCAGATGCGGGCTGTGGAGATTGCCGGGCAGATCAAAGCCGGAAGCGAAGAGATGGACGCTTTTGTGGATATGGGGGGCGATCTGGAAGAAGAAAGCGCCGCCTACGCCAGACGCCGCTCGGAATATGAGCAGCACTTGGCCCACATGATTGTCCAGTTCAAGAAACTGGAGCAGGTTTTCGAGAAATTCGAATCCATCGCCGCCGCCAATAAAAGGCTGCGCCGCCGCTGGAGCGGAAAACTAGCCAGGGCGAGAATTGAGGTTTCCCAAACCATCCGCAAGATTCCCTTCTACATCTCCCAGTGGAAGCAGTTCGCCAAAGAGATTGAACGGGCGGCCGAAGAGCTTTCCCATCTTGAACAGGAACTTAGCAAGCTGGAGGGCCGCGCCAGTCAGGCCGCACAGGCCAAGGCCAAGGACGTAAAGCGCGAAATCCGCAAGCGCGAGCAAGCCGCGGGCGCGGCGCTTCCCGATCTCCGGCACACTCTCGCCGTGATCCGCCATGGGGAAATCGAGGCCGAGCGGGCCAAAAAAGACCTGGTGGAAGCCAACCTCCGGCTGGTGGTTTCGGTCGCCAAGAAATATGTCAACCGCGGGCTCCATCTTCTGGATCTGATCCAGGAAGGCAACATTGGCCTGATGCGCGCCGCCGACAAATTCGAATACCGCCGCGGCTACAAGTTTTCCACTTACGCCACCTGGTGGATCCGCCAGGCGATCACGCGCGCGATCGCCGACCAGTCGCGCACCATCCGCATCCCCGTTCACATGAACGAGAGCATGAACAAGTTTTTGCGCGCCACTCGCGAACTTGAGAAAGAACTGGGGCGTGCGCCCACCAACGACGAGATTTCCCGCCGCATGGATATCCCCGTCGAGAAGGTCCAGAAGCTAAAGACGATTTCGCGCGACCCCGTGTCGCTGGAGACGCCGGTCGGCCGCGACGGCGAGTCCGCCCTGGGCGATTTGATCGAGGACCGCTGGGTAGGCTCGCCCGTGGATTCCGTTATCGATAGCAATGTGCGCGACGAAACGGCCAATATCCTCAAGACGCTTTCTCCCAAAGAAGAGAAAGTCATCCGGCTCCGTTTCGGCATCGGCTGCGAGCGCGAGCATACGCTCGAAGAGATCGGCCAGGAATTCGACGTCACGCGCGAGCGCATCCGCCAGATTGAAGCCAAGGCGCTCAGGCAACTCCGCTCGCCGGAGCGCGCCCGGCACCTGCGCGCCCTCCTCGCGGCTCGATAACCGCAATGCTTTGCCGGATCCCTTAGCGATCCGTGGACCCAGCCCCAGCCTGCTGCGGCGCGGATGCGGCGGCGGTCCTCGGCGGAGGAATCGCGCTGCCCAGATTCATCGATCCGCCGCCCTCGCTCACGTAGTTCCGGTTCCAGTCCGGAATCTCAACCGCGATGTCGCCCTGCACCACGGCTTGGCAGCCTAGGCGCGAGCGCACGGTGACGCCGGCGGCCATATCCACGCGGTCCTGCTCGTCGTCGTCCATTTCCGAAAGGCTGTTTTCGCCCTGTTTAACGATCACGTGGCAGGTGGTGCAGGCGCAGTTTCCCCCGCAGGCGTGTTCAAGCTGGATGCCGAAATTCAGCGCGACGTCCAGAATCGACTCCGGCTTGCCGTGCTCGGCGTAAGGCAGCTTGCCGTGTTCGAACTCGACGGTTTTGTCGAGATTGAGGAACGTCACCTTGGGCACACTTTAAGTTTAGCAGCGCGAGGATATGACGAGGGTCTAATATAAGACTTTGGCTCGTGGGAAGGAGTTTATGAAACGTCTCTCTATCGCTGCGGCGCTTATGTTTCTGATGTTGCCGGCCTTTGCCGTCGAGGAGCACCACGGTTTTGTGACCGGGACCGTCACCAAGGTAGACGCGGCCGGCAAGACCGTGGTCGTCAAGCTGGCGGATGGAACCCAACACACGTTTCACTTCGTCAAGCGAACGGCGGTTCATGGAGGGCAAGCCGCGGCGGCCGCCTCCAAGGAAGCTTTCCACGGCGTGAAGGAAGGCAGCCAAGTGGCGGTCCATTACACCGAGAAGGGCGGCCAGGAGACGGCCGAGGAGATCGACGACATCGGTAAGAGCGGACTGAAGGCCGCCGACGTCACCGTAACGCACATCGACCGCGGAGCCAAGACCATCGCCGTAAAAACGGAGAACGGCGCCCAAGAAACCTATCAGATGACCGATAGCGCCGCCAAAGACGCCGGAAAGGATGTCGCCGAGGGCGCGGAAAAAGCCGGCAAGACGACGGTTTACTATACCGAAGAAGGGGGCAAAAAGGTGGTCCACTTCTTCAAGAAGGCGATTTAGCGCCGCCAAAGGCGCCGGCCCAAGCATCTCGCGCTTCGCCCCGCCGAGCCGTCCGCAAGGGTCGGGGGCACGGCCTTTTCAGGCGCTGTTTTGGACGCGATTTTCTTCTCCGGCGGGGTGTACGATACCTGCATGACCGCACAGTCTTTCCATAATCATGTCCGCCGCGATCCGTGGTATCACTTTTTTCTTGCGCCGCTCTCGGTGTTTTTCGCCGTCGAATCCATCGCGCGCGTCGTGCGCGCTCCGAACTGGGATAGCGTCGTGCATCTTCTGGCCGCCATCTTCGCTTTCGTCGCGCTCCTGAAATTGCGGCTCTATCCGCTCAAGGTCCAGGATCGCGTCATCCGCCTGGAGGAGCGGCTACGGCTCAAAGAGCTCCTTCCGCCCTCTCTGCAACCGCGCATTGCCGAGCTCACCGAGGGTCAACTGATCGCTTTGCGTTTCGCTTCGGACGCGGAACTCCCGGATCTGGCGGCGAAAGCGCTGGAGGAAAATTTGAAACCGGCGCAGATCAAGCAATCGGTGCGGCGCTGGCGGCCCGACTTTTGGCGGGTTTAGGCGAACCTTTGCGCGCCGTGGCGCGTATAATTAACCGATGATTTCGATATTCAGGCTGGCGGCCGGGGCCGCCGCCGTTTGCGCGCTCGCCGCCTGCACCATCACCCTTTCGCCCACCGGACCCACTTTGCACGAGAGCAAGGTCATCGATGCGGACAAGTTTGAGATGTCTCGAATCGAACTTCGCATGGGCGCGGGCGAGCTAAACCTGCAAGGCGGCTCCTCCCAGCTTCTGGAGGCCGATTTCCAATACAATGTGCCGGCTTGGAAGCCATTGGTGGAATCCAATGCCGCGACTTTCCGGGCCGACGTCCGCATCAGCCAGCCTACGGGCGTCTCCGCCAGCGGCCATGCCGTTAACAAATGGGACTTGCGCATCAGCGATCGGCTGCCGACCAATCTCATCGCGCATCTGGGGGCCGGCAACGCCCAAATGGTTTTGGGATCCGTGGATCTGGAGAACCTCGAAGTCCATATGGGAGTAGGCAAGCTTATGCTGGACCTGCGCGGCCAGCCCAAGCGCGATTACACCGCAAACATCGAAGGCGGGGTGGGAGAAGCCGCCATCTATGTTCCCAACGACGAAAAGATCGGGGTCAGCGCCACGGCCAAGGGAGGCATCGGCGAGATTTCAGTGGAGGGGCTGGAGCGCGGCGACCACCGCTGGCTGAGCCGGGGCTACGACCGAGCCCCCGTCCGCATCCATCTGGAGGTCGCGGGCGGGGTGGGCGCCATCCGGCTGATCGCTCAATAGCCAGCTCGAGTTAGCCGCCCAATCCAAGCGTGGTGTAGGATAGCAAGCGTAAGGGAGTTGAGCCTGACACCGCTGGAAGAAATCCTGGCTCTGGACGCACAGATCGATGAGACCGGCGAGCTGGCGGCGCTGAAGCGAATCTTTCACCGGCTGAACGAAATCGCTATCCAATATGCGGACGATTTCGAGGTGCAGCTCGCGGCGGGCGAAGCAAAACAGCGATTAATTGAACGGGGCAACCGGTTAAAAAAAGCGCCGCCGCGCGCGGCCGCCGCGGACCTTCAAGCGTCCAGCGCGCCGCAGCGGCCCAAGACGCCACTGGGCTGGAAAAAACCGGTATGGATTGGCTCCGCTTGCGGCGCTGTTTTGGCTCTCCTTGCGATTGGGATCGTCGAAGGCCGGGCGCGGCGCTCCCATCCCGCCGCGGCCGCGCCCGTCGCGGTTGCGCCCGCTCCCCCTCCGCCGCCTCAGGCTCTCCGCATCTTCACCGACTTCGACAAGGGAACGGTGACCCTGGATGACGAGCCTCCGGCGGATCTGGTCGAAGGCCAGTTCATCGCCGACAACATTGCTGCCGGAAAGCATAATGTGAAGGTGACCGGCCGGGCCGGCGAAGCCGATTTCTCCTTCGAAATCTCTCCGAACGAGCCGCCTTCCCTTAGCGGACCCGTGGCCGCCCGCAACTTGAGCGCGGTGGTTGTCGCCAGTTTCGCCGGGCAGGCTCGCCTGGCGACCAACGCCGGTCCCGCCAAGCTGGTGGTCAACGGGCAACCCGAAGCCGACGCCGGACCCGCGGGCGTCGACCTGAAGAATTTTCAAGCGGGCGTGGACGAAATCGCCGTCGGCCAGGGAAAAGATCTCCGCGCAATGAAGGAAAGCTTCGGGCCGGCGCCCATGATTACGGCGTTTTTAAAGACGGATTTGAATATCGGAACGCTCATCGTTTCCACGGGCGAAGACGATGTTCAGGTCTTTCTCAATAACAAGCCCTATCCGCGCAAGACGCAGCGCGGACAACTTCGAATCCGGACCATCGGCGCGGTGAATGTGCGCGTTGCGAAAGAGGGATTCGATCCGGTGCCTTCTGTCGCCGCGGAAGTGAAAAAAGGCGAGGAAACGCGGCTTGAGTTCAAGCTGAATCGCACGCCCGTGACGGCGTCGCTGCAGGTGCTGGGAGGAACCCCGAACGCCGAAGTGTGGATCGATCAACGCAACGCCGGCGCGGTGGGAGCGGATGGAAGCTTCATCAATAGCGCCATCCCTCCGGGCAACCATACCGTCGAATTGAGGCGCGAGCGCTTCGTCTCCAAGCGTTATCAGCATCTTTTCGAGGCGGGTCAGACCTTTACGATTTCCGGCGCCGACGCCGTGCTCGCTGCTCTGCCTCCGCCTCTGCCTCCCAAAAAGGAAGTTGCGGCCGTGAAGCAACCGCCGCCTCCCCCTCCTCCACCGCCCGGCTCCATCGCCGATTTCGAAGAACCTCTTCAATGGAGGGAGGACCACGGCGTGTATGTCCATTCTGGCGCCGCCTTTTTGCCCTACGCCATGCCTCCGAAAGGACAGTTCCGTTTCACCGTCCAATTACTCAAAGGCGGCAAGGCCCGTTGGCGCCTCATGTATCTTGATTCCAAAAATTACGCCCAGTTTGAGATCGACAATAAGAATTTCGTGGCCAAGGTAATTACCGACGGCAAGTCCTTAGACCGCACCAAAACTCCGCTGCGGAACCTGGACAAGCAGAAGGAGTTCAGGATTCTCATCGACGTCGCGCCGGAGCACATCGTCCACAAGCTCCGCAGCGGAGACGCCTGGATTCCGCTGGACGCCTGGTCGGAGCCGGGGGTGCGATACGCCGTCGGCAAATTCGGCTTTCTGGTTCAAGGAAACGACCAGATCGCCCTGGCGGATTTCAAATTTCAGCCGAAATGAGCCGCCGGCGATCGGCTCGACGCTCTAAGCGAAATGTTCGAGGTCTTGGAACACACCGCCGACATTGGGTTTCGCGCCAGGGCGCCATCGCTGAGCGGACTTTTCGAGGCTGCGGCCGAGGCGCTGGTGGCGATTGTTCTCAATCCCGCCAACATCGTCCCGCGAGACGCCATCGAGCTATCCGCCCAAGGAGAGTCGAACGAAAGTCTGCTCGTCAACTGGCTTAGCGAGGTGCTGTACTGGCTGGATGGCGAGCGTTTCGCCTTGCGCGGCTTCCAAGTTCATCGGCTAGGCGGCGGCCGCATCGCCGCCAGAGCTACAGGCGAGCGCCGCGATTGCTTGCGCCACGAACCGCGGCTGATTGTCAAAGGCGTGACTTATCATCAGCTCAAGATCGGGCAGAACGCAAAAGGCTGGTGGTGCGAAGTGTACTTGGACGTCTGAAACGCTGGATTTTAAATGCAGATCGAAGCCCTAGACGATTTCCGTTACCGCATTGGCCGCGATGAGGCGCGCGGCATGCGCGCCGCCGTGCTGGTCTTCGCCAGTCCCAGGCTGCTGGAGCAGATCCGAAAAGACAAATCGCTGGAACAGGCCGAGAATGTCGCCATGCTGCCCGGCATCGTAGGACCTAGCCTCGCCATGCCCGACATCCATCAGGGCTATGGCTTTCCCATCGGCGGAGTGGCCGCCACGGACTGGCGGGAGGGCGTGGTTTCTCCGGGAGGCGTCGGATTCGACATCAATTGCGGCGTGCGCCTCGTACGCAGCTCGGTCGCGTTGGAGGGCGCTCGGCCGCGGATCCGCGACCTGGTAAACCAGATCTTTCGCGATATTCCCTGCGGCGCGGGCGGAGAAGGGCCGGTCAAAATTGAAGGGCAAACGCTCGACCGGGCGCTGGAGGAAGGCGCGCAGTGGGCCGTCGAAGCGGGCTATGGCGAGCCGCGCGACGCGGAATTCGCCGAAGAGCGCGGCTGCCTGAAGGATGCCGATCCGGCGAAAGTCTCGGATCGCGCCAAGACCCGCGGCCGCCCTCAACTCGGCACGATCGGGAGCGGAAATCACTTTCTCGAGATTCAATATGTCGAGCAGATTCACGACGCCCAGGCCGCGGCGGCGATGCAGCTTGAAGAGGGCCAGATCGTGGTGTTGATTCATTGCGGATCGCGAGGATTGGGCCACCAGGTTTGCACCGACTACCTCGCGCAGATGGGCGAAGCCATGAAGAAGTACGGCATAACGCTGCCCGACCGCCAGCTCGCTTGCGTCCCCATTCAATCGCCGGAAGGCCAATCCTACCTCGGCGCGATGCGCGCCGCCGCGAATTTCGCGTGGGCCAACCGCCAGGTCATCCTTCATTTTCTCCGGGGGGCCTTCCGGCGCATTTTCGGGCCGGACACGCGGCTCGATCTGGTTTACGACGTCTGCCACAATATCGCCAAGCGCGAACGCCACATGGTGCAGGGCGAATGGAAGGACGTCCTGGTTCATCGCAAAGGGGCGACGCGCGCGTTTCCCGCCGGGCATCCCGAGCTGCCGGCCGCTTATCGAAGCACGGGACAGCCTGTGTTCGTTCCCGGCAGCATGGGCACGGCATCGTGGGTGCTGGTGGGCGCCGCCGGATCCATGACGCAGACTTTTGGCAGCGTCTGCCACGGAGCCGGCCGCAGGATGAGCCGCACCGCCGCGAAAAAAGGCCGCAACGCCAGCGAGGTGCAGAAGAAATTGGAGGCGGAAGGGATTTTCGTCCGCAGCGAAACCCGCGACGGCATTCTCGAAGAAATCCCAGAAGCCTATAAAGACGTGGACGAAGTGATCGAAGTGGCGCACCGCACGGGCCTTGCACGCAAGGTCGCTCGCTTGCGTCCCATCGGGGTCATCAAAGGCTGAGCTATAAAGCCGCCGTCAGGGACCGGTCGTCGTTTTTCCAGGTGCGCAAGCTTCTCGATAAGACCGCGATCCCCGCCACGACGATGACGGTCGCCGCCCCTCCAAATGCGACGGACGGCGCCGTGCCCATCCAGGCTGCCGCCAAGCCGGACTCCACCGCGCCCCACTGATTCGAGCAACTGATGAACAGCGCGTTCACCGCGTTCACGCGGCCGCGCAAGGAATCCGGCGTACGCGAGTGCACCAGGTAGGTGCGCAAGACGACGCTGACGCTATCCAGCGCGCCCGTGGCGGCCAGCAGCGCGAAGGAAAGCCACGGCGACGTGGACATCGCAAAAAGGATGGTCGTTGCGCCGAATAGCGCCACGACCCATAACAGAACGAGTCCGGCATGTTTTATCTGGCGGCGATGCGCCAAAGCCAGCGCCATGCCGCCCGCGCCGATCGCGGGCGCCGCCCGCAGCCATCCCAGGCCGCGCGCGCCGATATGCAAGATGCTGTCGGCATAAATCGGCAGCAGCGCCGTGGCCCCTCCAAAAAAGACGGCCAGCAAATCCAGGCTCATCGCCGACAACAGCAGCTTCTCTTGGAATACAAACCGTAATCCTTCGCCGATTTCCTTCATCCCGCCGCGCGCCTTGCTTTCGCGCGCCCCCGGCTTCGGGCGCAGGGCCCAAAAGCAGCCCAGCGTCAGCGCCGTGCAGCCGGCCTGCGCGACGTATACGGCGGTGCTGCCGAGCGAGGCCAGCAGCAGCCCCGCGATGGCCGGGCCCGTCACCGTCGCCAGCTCCCGTCCCGCGCCATTCCAACTGATCGCGCTGGCTAAATGCTCCGCTGCAACCGTGTTAGGCAGCACCGACGAGCTCGCGGGCCATTGAAACGCTCGCGCGGTCGCGCCCAAAAAAAGACTTCCATAAATCAGCGCGACTCCGCGCGCCGGACCGGCCGCCGCCAGAAACACCCCGACCGCGGTTACCACCATCTGGCTGAGAACCATGGTCAGCCGGCGGTCGTAGCGGTCCGCTACGTGACCCGCCCAAAACGTGAACAGCAGCACCGGAATGATCTGGACCAGTCCTACGTTTCCCAGAACTAACGGCGAGTGTCTGGCTTCATAAAGATCCCACGCCACCACGATGGAAAGCATCTGCTGGCTGAGCATCGAGAGAAAGATTCCAGCCAATAAAAGCCGGTAGTTACGATGGCGAAACGGCGCATAAGCACTCACTTGATTTAGTATGCGGCCTCCCCCGCGGAGGGATCCGCATTCCCACGCCGAAAATGGACTATATAAACAGAATCGATTTGAACGTGTAACACTCCTCGCGTATTCTGTAGTTGGGCCGCAAGCGAGTTTTCGTTGTGCGGCTTGAGCTTTCCGGCTCCCCCGTCCTCATCTGCCACCCCGCGGTGCACGCTGTTCCAACTTCAAACATGAACGGAGGTAGTGTGTCTCGATACAAATTCGGAACAATTCTGATCGCGGTAATGCTTCTAAAAAGCCTGCCCGGGCAAATTTTGAATAATCAAGGGCTTTATTTAGGCGCGCATCCGTTTGGGGCTGCCGCCGATATTCCCTCGGTTCAGGGAGAAATTCGCAATCTTCATGGAAATGTAACGGATCTTGGAGTGGTTCTCTATGACGTTTCGGGCGCCCGGAAGCTCGAACAGGTGGAAGTTACGCCGGATGGAAGATTTCGCCTCGCCGACATTCCTCCGGGAACCTATCTCTTGAAAGTCGTGGATTCGACGCATGAATCCATTTCCGAGGAAGTGATTCATATTGGAAGCGCCAGCGAGCCGGTGGCGCTTCTGCTGCCGGACTCGTCCCCGCAACCCGTTCCGGGAGCCACGGTGTCGTCCGACCGGTTGCAACACCCTCTTTCCGCCAAGGCAACGAAGATGATCCGCAAGGCGCAGGATTACGCCGCCTCCGGCGATCACTTCAAAGCCATCGACCAATTGAAGCTGGCCCTCAAGGAGACCTCCGCCGCGCCCTATGCGCACGCTCTTCTCGGCCAGGAGTACCTGAAGACGGGGCAGGCCGCCGCCGCGGCGGCGGAGCTGGAGCAGGCGTGCCTTCTGCTGCCGCACGATGCCGTGGTTCACTCCAATTTCGGCTACGCGTTGTTTCTGACGGGCGATTCGGCGGGAGGCGAGAGGGAAGTGCGCCGCGCGCTGGAGCTTGACCATAACAATTCGGTCGCCGGCCGCCTGCTCGGATACATTTTGAAGGCGCGCCAGGTAAATCCAAACGCCGGAGGCGACGCCTTCCAATAGACTACAGAATATTCACCGCCCGGGCGGCCAGAATCGCCAGCGTCGCCAGCGAGATGGCCGCCTGAAGCATCATCAGCGCCTTGGCCCAGCGCGAAAGGACGGGCACGTCGGTGGGCGAAAACGCCGTGCTGGTGTTGAACGCCAGAAACAAATAGTCCACGAAGCCCGGCCTCCAATCCTGCTCGCCCATCTGCTCGCGCAGCTCTGCATCGAGCATCATTTGGGGAAACAGAAACGCGCCGTCGGTGTGCGCGCCTCGCAGATCGCGCTGATGCGGCCCGCCGGCGTCCAGCCTCCAGTACCAGGATGCGAAGATCAGCACGTTGCTGGTCCAAAGGCAGGCCGCGGAAATTAGCAACTGCAACGGCGTCTCCTTGTGGGAAGGCAGCCCGGCCACTAGCAGGCCCAGGGAAACCAGCGTGGCCACGGTGACGGTGCACAATGCCACGTAACCGAAGATCCGCGCCGCGCGATAGGCGCGGATGCGGTGCGATATGAGGGCCGGGGCCGCAAACCCCAAAACCAGCAACGGCACCAGCCAATCCGGCCCGGGCGAGAGCGCCGAGGGCAGGGCATAATGCAGGCCGGCTACCGCGCCAATCGCGGCGATCGAGGGCCAGCGCGGCTCCGGCCGGCGCGGCTCGCGAAGCTTCAGATGCATGTCTTTTCATTGTCCCGCGCCGGCGCCGCTACAATGGCCAAATGAGCCGTTGTTCCAGCCTTGCAAGCTCGTCTCCCGGCGCCGGGCTGGAAAATCGCAGGGATTTTCTGGTGAAAGGGCTCGCCCTGGGATTCGCGCTGGCCGCGCGCCCGATCGGCGCGCCGGCCGCCGTTACCACTGACGCCGCCGGGCTCTCCGCGGGCGAAGTGAAAATTCCCGTCCCCGGCGGGGCCCTTCCCGGTTATCGCGCCTGTCCCATCAAGGGGCGCTTGTTTCCTACCGTGCTGGTGGTCCCGGACATCTTCGGAGTGGACCAACATATCAAGGATCTTTGCCGCCGGCTCGCCCACTCCGGTTATTGCGCCGTTGCCGCCGAAATTTTCGCGCGGCAGGGCGACGTCTCCAAAATATCCGACGTTCAGGAGATCGTTTCCCAGGTCGTTTCCCGGGTTCCCGATTCTCAAGTCATGAGCGATCTGGACGCCGCCATCGCCTGGGCCGGCAAATCGTCTCGCGGCGACACGTCGCGCGTGGCCATTGCGGGCTTTTGCTGGGGTGGACGAATTGTGTGGCTCTACGCCGCCAATAGCGGCGTCGTAAAAGCGGGCGCCGCGTGGTGCGGACGCCTGGAAGGCGACCGGACTCAAGTCACGCCCCGCCATCCGATCGATTGCGCCGGGTCCTTCCGGGCGCCCGTGATCGGTTTCTATGCGGGCAAGGATCCAAGCATACCTCTTGAATCTGTAGAGAAGATGCGGTCCGTGCTGAGCGTCGTCGGCGATCCCTCGCAGATCGTGGTCTATCCCGAGGCGCAGCGCGGCTTTGACGCCGACGATCGCCCCAGTTACGAGGAAGCCGCCGCGCGCGACGCGTGGCGGAAAATGCTGGATTGGTTCAAAAAATACGGAGTCTAACTTGATCACCGAAACCAAAACCCGAAAGCTTGAAAACGGAATCACCGTGGTCGAAATCTCCGGCCGCTTGAATCTCGGCAACTCGTTGCTGGGCATTGAAAGCGGTATCCGGCGTCTGATTGAAGCAGGCGCGCGGAAGCTGATTGTGGATCTCTCCGCGGTCAATTACATCGACAGCTCCGGAATCGGAATGCTGGTGGCCTGCGCCGGCCAGCTCGAACAGTCTTCCGGGCGCATGCGAATCGCGGGCGCCTCCGGCGCCGTGGCGAAAGCGTTCGACACTGTCCACATGGAGCGGATCACGCCCCTCGATTCGACCGTCGAACAAGCGCTGGCGGGTTTTGCTTAACCCGCCGATTCCTCCGCGCTCTGACCGCCCGGGTCCGCCGGCGGCGTCTTTGTGCGCGGCGCCTGCGGAGCTTCGACAAACACCGCCATCGACCGGTCCACCAGTTGATAGCTCTTGGCGGCGCGGTCCTTCCGCGTCTTCGCCGGACAATAGCTTCGCGTATCGACCACCAGCTCCCAGGTCATGCCCGGCCGCGGCGCCGGCAGGGAAAACCGGACCGCCTCGTGGTGGGGATTGAGTAAAATCAGAAACGTGTTGTCCAGCAGGGGTTCTCCGAACGCGTTCACGTCGTCTAGGGTGCGGCCGTTCAGCAGCATTCCGATGCAGCGGATCCAGCCCGCATGCCATTCTTCTTGTCCCATCTCTTGGCCGTCGGTCCGGAACCAATGAATGTCGGCTTCACGCTGGCCGCCGGCCGTGCGCTCGGCGGCGCCGGGATCGATGGTCCGGTCCTGAAAGAATTTCCGGCGGTGCAGATTGGGATGGTTCTTGCGAAGCGCGATCAAATCGCGCGTGAAATCCAACAATTGGCGGCGGTCTTCGTCCAGATTCCAGTCGAACCAGCTTGTTGGGTTGTCTTGGGCGTAGCTGTTGTTATTGCCGTTCTGGGTGCGGCCGATTTCATCGCCGCCGCAAATCATCGGCACGCCTTGCGAGACCAGAAGCGCGGTCAGAAAGTTGCGCTGTTGCCGCGACCGCAACTCCCGAATTTTAGGATCGCCCGTGGGCCCCTCCACGCCGCAATTCCAGGAATAGTTATCGTTTGTTCCGTCGCGGTTATCTTCCTGGTTCGCTTCATTGTGTTTTTCCTTATAACTCACCAGGTCCGCGAGCGTGAAGCCGTCGTGCGCGGTGATAAAGTTGACGCTGGCGCTGGGGCTTCGGCCGTCGCGCTGATATAAATCGCTGCTTCCGGTCAGGCGGTAGCCGAATTCAGCGAGCTGGCCGTCGTCTCCTTTCCAATAACGCCGCATCAAATCCCGGTAGCGGCCATTCCACTCCGCCCACAAAGCCGGGAATTTCCCCACCTGATAACCTCCCTCGCCCACGTCCCAGGGCTCGGCGATCAGCTTCACTTGCGAGATCACGGGATCCTGATTAATGACGTCGAAGAAGGCGCTCAGCCGGTCCACCTCGTGCAGCTCCCGGGCCAGAGCCGAGGCGAGGTCGAACCGGAAGCCGTCCACGTGCATCTCCAGAATCCAGTAGCGCAGGCTGTCCATGATCATCTTCAACACTTGCGGATGACGCACGTTGAGCGTGTTGCCGGTGCCGGTGTAATCCATGTAATAGCGCGGCTGCTCGTCCACCAGCCGGTAATAGGTCCGGTTGTCGACGCCGCGGAAGCTGAGCGTGGGGCCCAGGTGATTGCCTTCGGCGGTGTGGTTATAGACCACGTCGAGGATCACTTCGATGCCCGCCCGATGCAGCGTCTTCACCATGAACTTGAACTCGCCGATCTGCTCGTGTTCGCCGCCGCTCGATGAATAACGCGCCTCCGGCGAAAAGAAGTTGATGGTGTTGTAGCCCCAGTAATTGCGAAGGCCGCGGTCGAGCAGCATCTTGTCGTCCAGAAACGCGTGAACCGGCAGCAGCTCCACGGCCGTGATCCCTAATCTTTTCAGATACTCGACGGTCACCGGGTGCGCCATGCCCGCGTAGGTCCCGCGAATCTCCTCGGGAATTTGCGGATGCTGCGCCGTCAGTCCCTTCACATGAACTTCGTAGATCACCGAGTCGTGAAGAGGCGTCAGGGGCGGCCGGTCGTTTTCCCAATCGAAAGACGACAGCGTCACCACTCCCTTGGGAACATAAGCCGCGTCGTCGCCTTCGTCCTTGTGCAGGTCTTCCTGCGAGTTGCCCAGTGTATAACCGAAAACCGGACCGCTCCAATCCACCCCGCCCGACACCGCTTTGGCGTAGGGATCGATCAGCAGCTTGGCCGGGTTGAAGCGCAGCCCTTTTTCCGGATCGTAGGGTCCGTGAATGCGATAGCCGTAATGCTGGCCCGGGCGAACATCGGGCGCGTAGCAATGCCAGATGCGGCCGGTGGTTTCGCGCACCGGGATGGTGCGGCAGGCTCCGCCGCTCTCGAACAAGCACAGCTCCACCGCGCTGGCGTCTTCCGAATAAATCGAAAAATTGACGCCCGAGCCATCCCACGTGGCGCCTTGGGGATAGGGCTTGCCAGGAAGAATCGATCGCGCCATAACAGTTAGGGATCGGTCATCGGATGTGAGCCATCCGTTGTGATGATCGCCGGGGCGCCGGAGAAGTTACAAGCGACCGCGACCCGGCCGCGGCAAAGCGTCAGCTTTTTTGCATCCTCGCAAAACTCGACCCTGACGCGGTCCAGCCGCCCGTCGGTCAGCTCCGGCGCCGATTTGCGCAGTTCGATTAATCGCCGATGCCATTCCAGAATGCCGGCATGGGGTTCGCGCTCCATCTCCTTCCAGTCCAGCTTCGATCTCTGAAACGTCGCCGGGTCCTGCGGATCCGGTATTTCCGCCGGATTCCATCCAAAGGCCGCGAATTCCCGGCGCCGTCCCTCCGACACGCTTCGCCCCAGATCTTCGTCGTGATTGGTGAAATACAAAAACGGCGTCGTCGCGCCGTATTCTTCGCCCTGAAATAGCAGCGGGATGAACGCGGAGCACAGCACCAGGGCCGCGCCCGTCTTCAACTGCGCCAGGCTCATCATCTGACTGCTTCGCTCGCCCTTGGCGCGGTTGCCCACCTGATCGTGATTCTGCAAAAATCCCACGAATCTCCAGCCCGGCAGCCCCTCCGGCTTCCGTCCGTGCCTCCGTTTCCGGAAGACGGAAAAACGCCCATCGTAGACAAAGGCGTTCTGCAGGGCATAGGCCAAATCGGCGAGCGAGCCGAAATCGGCATAGTAGCCGTTGCGCTCCCCCGTAAGCACGGCGTGCAGAGCGTGATGAAAGTCGTCGTTCCATTGCGCGTCCAGCCCGTAGCCGCCCGCCTCGCGGGGAGTGACAAGGCGCGGATCGTTCAAATCGCTCTCGGCGATCAGGGCTAACTGCCGCCCCAGGGCCGCCTCCAGCTCCTTCACTTCGCCGGCAAGTTGCTCCAGGAAGTGCAGCGCCGAGGCGTCGAAGATCGCATGCACCGCGTCCAGGCGCAGCCCGTCGAAATGATAGTCGCGCAGCCACATGAGCGCGTTATCGCAAAGAAACCGCCGCACCTCGTCGCTGCCGGGACCATCCAGATTCACCGCTTGGCCCCATAACCCCGCGGAACGCTCCGAGAAATACGGGCCGAAGCGTCCTAAATAGTTGCCCGCCGGCCCCAGGTGATTGTAGACCACGTCCAGCAGCGCCGCCAGACCGCAGGCGTGGCACGCATCGATAAACCGCTTCAGCGCGTCCGGCCCGCCGTAGGCATGATGCGGAGCGTATAGGTCCACTCCGTCGTAGCCCCAGCCCCAATTTCCCGAAAACTCCGCCACCGGCATCAACTCCACATGGGTGACGCCCAGCCGCTTCAAATGCCCGAGCCGCTCGATGGCCGAATCGAACGTTCCGTGCGGCGTAAACGTGCCGATGTGGAGCTCATAAATGATTCCCGACGCCAGCGGCGGCGGCCGCCATCCCGAATCCGTCCACGGAAACCGCGAATGGTCCAGCAGGCGCGAAAAGCCGTGCACACCAAACGGCTGCCACGGCGAGCGTGGATCGGGCAGCGGGCCACCGCCGTCGAGCGCAAAGGCGTAATCGGCGCCATGAGCCGCGCCGGCGACCTCGGCGCTCCACCATCCGCCGTCGTCGCGAGTCATCGCCCGCGCCTGGCCCCCCACATGCAAATCCACCGTTTGCGCCCGCGGCGCCCACACCCGGAATTTCATCCCCCGGTTTCCTTTACCAGCAAGGCCACGGGAAAACGCCGGAACAAATGGGCCACGTCCACCTTTCCATCTTGCAGGCGGTCGCCGGTCAATACGTTTTTCCACACGCCCGCCGGCACTTCCAGGCTCACGTCTTGCCAATTTCCGGCGCTCATCGGCAACCTGGGAACGATGGCAATGACGTCGTCGCCGCGCTGGAACGCCACTACACACTCGGCTTTCGGGCCGGCCGCCCATAAGGGCCGGTATCCAGCTTCGGCGCCGAAACATTCCGGATGCGACTTCCGCACTCGGAGCGCCTCGCGAATAATCCACAGCTTGGGCAGACCCTCCCCGGCGCGGGCGACGATTTGCTCGGCGCCCAAGCCGTCAAGCTCGCGCAGCAATCTCCGCCGCAACCCGTAATCCACCGGCCGGCGATTATCCGGATCCACCAGGTTTAGATCCCACAGCTCGGAGCCCTGGTAAATATCGGGCACTCCCGGCGCGGTCAGTTTCAACAGCGTCACAGCGGCCGAATTGGCGAGCGCCGCCGGCGCCAGCCCCGCAATAAAGGCTTCCAGCCGCGCGATGAAGCCGCCATCCTGGATCACCGCCGCCACGAACTTCTCCAACGCTTCCTCATATTCCTCGTTCGGCTCGATCCAAGCGGTATGTTCCTTCGCCTCTCGGGCCGCTTTTCTCATGTAATCCCGCAGCCGTTCCAGGGAGATGGGCCAGGTCCCCACCAGCGTCTGGTACAGGAAATATTCGATCTTCCTATCGGGCAGCGCTCCCGTGCGGCGCGCTGCGTTCTGCTCCGACCAGCTCGCCACAGCCTCCGCCCACGCGCCCGAGATCTCGGAGAGAACGTTGATGCGGGCGCGAACGTCTTCCCCGCGCTTGGTGTCGTGCGTGGACGTGGCCAGCAAAGTAAACGGCCGCCGCGCTTGCGTCTCGGCGCACCACTTGTGGAATTCCTCCACCGGCGCTCCAAACCGGCCGGGACTTCCGCCCACCTCGTTCAGCGAGATCAACCGCGGAAAAGCGTAGAAAGCCGTATCTTCGACGCCCTTCGCCATGGCTGCCGAGGTCACTTGCTGCAAGCGCATGACGAACTCGCTCTCGGCCGGTCCCCGGATTTGCAACGTCAAGATGCCGCGCAAAAACTGGAACAGTCGCTCGTCCAGATCGGTCCTCAGGGCGCGCGCCGTTTCCACGGCCGTGGTCGCCGTCCGCGCGTCCGCCTCCGAGATTTCCCCCGCTTCGGCCCGCGCATAGGTGCGATACACCGGATAGCAGGCGATGGTTTCGCGAATCGCCTCGTGGATCTCGTGGCGGGTATAGTCGCGATACTCCCGGTGGCCTTCGCAGATCTGGAGCAGAAGAGCCGTGAGCCGGTTCACGTCGCTGCCCAGAATGTCCCGCAACACGGCCAATTTTTTCTCGCGCCTCATGACGTCGAAATCCACCGGCTCGCCGGCGAATTCGCGGTACAGCTCGTTTAAAGTCGCCTCCCCATGCGGGTCCACGAACAAGCCGTTGGCCAAATTCAGAAAGTCATAGCCGGTAGTTCCTTCCACCGGCCAGTTCTCCGGCAGCCGCTCGCCGGGCTGAAGAATCTTTTCCGTAACGATCCACGCGTCCGGGGCGGCCGAACGCAGTCTCCGGAAGTATTCCGGCGGATCGTGGAGGCCGTCGGCGTGATCCACCCGCACGCCGTCCAGTTCGCCGGCCCGCAGCCACTTCAGAATCAGCTTGTGCGTATCTTGAAATACGCGCTCGTCCTCCACGCGCATGCCCACCAGCGAATTGACGTCGAAAAAGCGGCGGTAAGCCAAGTCCCGTCCGGCGGCAAGCCACCGGGAAAGCCGGTAGTGTTGCCGCATCAACAAGTCGTCCAGCCGGTCGGGGCTGGCGTTCATCCTCTCGACGGCCTCTTCCACGGCGGCTGCGATCTTGGCTTGCTCCGAGCAGAGCCTGCCCAAAAGTTCGCGGATCGCTTCCTTGTTGCGATGACGCGCCTGTAATGCCGTCCAGCCTGCGTCGGCGGCCGCTTCGGGCAAGCGCGCCAGAGCGTCCGCCAAAAACCCCAGTTGCCGGCTGTCGGCGCGCTCGGCCGCATCTTTCAAAACGTCCGCCACCGACTCGGGCGCAACCGGATAGGCATGTTCGTTGTAACGCAATACGAATCCTCCGCCGCATCGTTCCAGCTTCAGCTTGCCCGCCTCGATCACCCGCCCGGAATGATCTTCCAGCACCGGAAGCAGGATCTTGTTGCGCAGGCGCTCCTCGGGCGCGTTCCATTCGATGTCGAAGTAGGGCGCATAGCGGCTGAGGGTCCCGTTCTCCAGCGTGTCCCACCACCAGGCGTTGCGCGATCCCGTGATGGCCATGTGATTGGGCACGATGTCCAGCACCTGGCCCAGCCCGGTTTCTTCCAGCTTGCGCACAAAGCCCTTGCGCGCCTGCTCGCCTCCCAATTCCTCGTTTACGTGATGATAGTCCACCACGTCGTAGCCATGCTTGCTTCCCGGGGCTGTCTGCAAAACCGGCGAGCTGTAGACGTGCGAGATTCCCAAATCGCGCAGATAATCCAGCACGCCGCAGGCCGCGGCAAAATCGAATTCCTTGTGCAGTTGCAGGCGATAGGTGGCTCGGCGCGGATTCAGAACAAACCTCCCTTCTAAGCATGGCATTTCGCCGATCCCTCTTTCCGCGCCGCGCCGCGGATGTTATCTTCCCGACGACCCGAATCCCCCGGCCCCGCGGCCCGAATCGCCTAATTCCCCTTCTTCCCACTGGACGCTCTCGTAGCGGCCGATCACCAGTTGGGCTATGCGGTCGCCTTTTTCGACCACGTAGTCGTTGCGTCCCAGGTTGAACATCACCACCCGAATCTCTCCCCGGTAGCCTGGATCGATGGTGCCGAAATTCACGGTGAGCGAATGTTTGAGCGCCAGACCGCTTCGGGGGCGAACCTGAGCTTCATAGCCGGGCGGCAACTCGATCGCCAAACCGGTCGGCACCGCCTGCGCCACGCCCGGCTCTAAGACCACTCGCTCGATGGCGCGTAAATCCAAACCGGCGTCCTCTTCGGAGCCGTGCGCGTAGGCCGGCAGCCGTGCGTCGGGATGCAGTCTTTTGATCCGGATATTCATGATAGGGACTTCGCTATCATAGCCCTTTGAAAACGCCCCGCGTCATCGCCGTGGCGCCCCTGCCCGCGGAAATGACGGCCTACGCGCTTGCGCGCTACAGCCGCTCGCCCGATTCCATCCGCCAGTCCCTTGACTGGGTGCGCGCGCATGACTCGGCCAAATTCCTCGAAAGCTTCTACTTCCAGTACGGGCATGCCTCTATCGCCGACCTCGGACACCTGGTGCTCTGCTTCGAGGGCGTCTCCGAATTGGCCGCCGTCGAAATCGAAGACGAGCAGTTGTGGGACGGCCAGGCCCGCAGCTCGCGCTATCAGGATTTCTCCCGCTCCGGCTTCCTCACGCCCCCCGAGCTCGGCGAAAAAGACGCCGCTTCCTACGCCGCGCAAGCTCTGCGGCTGCTCGATGCCTATCATCAAATCCATGAACGGATGTGCGATTTTCTCGCCGAAAAGCTCCCTCGCCCGGAAGAAATGAAGCCGGAGGCATACCAGCGCAACCTCGCGGCCAGGGCTTTTGACGTTGCCCGGTACGCCTTATTTTTCGGCATCCCGACCGGCGTCGGCCAGGTTACCAGCATCCGCACCTTGGAGCGGCAAGTGCGCCGTCTCAAGACCTCCGAATATGTCGAAGTCCGGGAGCTCGCCGAAGAAATCGCCGCCGCCTGCGCCGCTCCTCCGGCTTGCCTGCTGGACCCCGCGCAAGTTGCCGAACCCGTGGCGCCCACTCTCGCCCGCCATCTCGCGCCGGACGAACGCGCCATCCAAGCGCGCGCGGATTTAAAGCTTTGGGCCGAGCAGAATTTGGGGGCGGCGGCGCATGGCGGCCCGCAAGCGGCGCCGGGCGAATCCGTCGATCTGCTCCGCCCCGAAGATGCGCCTTCCGAGGCCGTCGCAACTCTGCTGTACCCCGTCACCCATTGCCCCTTCCGCGAGCTCTATGAGTTGGCTCGCGGTTGGTCCGCCGCGCGTCGCAATGAGGTGATCGAGCTGGCCCTCGGCGCGCGAACCCGCGGCGGGGAGTTGCCCCGCGCTTTTCGAGCCGGGCCTTACGCGTTCGATATCGTCATGGACATCGGCGCGTATCGCGACCTCCATAGGCACAGGCGTTGCCAGCAATTCCGGCAGCCCTACACGGGCCTGCTCGGTTTCGACACGCCGCATGTCTTGAAGGAAGCAGGCCTCGAGAATCTCTATGCTTCGGCTATGGCCGGCGCATTTGAAACCATCGGGGCGCTTCCCAATGCCGGCGCGCACTATCTGCTGCCGTTTGCGGCTCGCTCGCGCTTTCTGTTCAAAATGGACTTCGCCGAAGCGCAATACATTTGCCGCCTTCGCAGCGGCGTCAAGGGCCACTTCAGCTACCGCAAAATCGCTTGGGAGATGAAGCGCAAGATGGAAGCCCTTGAACCCGAGCTCGCGCGGCTGATGGACGCCACGCCGCCCTGGGTCGAGGACCCTTTAACGCGATAGCCCGAAGACCCCTTGAAGCGATAGCTCGAAGACCCACGCGCACCCCCAAAGCTTAAAACCGCTCAACGTTAATGAATTATGAAGCGCGGAACAGTCCCCTCCGCCTCCGCGTCTCCCTGATTGGAGGAAGAATGAAACCCAAATGGATGCTAAGCGCCGCGCTAGCGGCGATTTCTCTCACCGCCTGCGCCGGCGGGGGCTACGTGTACTATGCGTCCGCGCCGCCGCCGCCCCTGCGCGAGGAGGTTTTCGGAGTGGCGCCGGGGCCGGGCTTCGTCTGGATCAGCGGCTATTGGGGATATCGGGGCAACAACTACGTGTGGATTCCCGGCCGCTGGGAGCGTCCGCCGCGGCCTGGAGCGCGTTGGGAGGCGGGACGGTGGGAGCGCCATGGTTCCCGCTGGGGTTATCGCGAAGGCCATTGGCGTTAGAGGGACGCCAAGTCCAACCGCGTTTCAACCTGCGCTGGTGTCGCCGGCCGCGGGGGACTTGTTTTGGCCTTTGTCCTTCGGACCGGCGTGAGCGGATTTCACCGGGCTGAGCAGAACGTGCACGTTCCGGCCTTCCAGCCGTGGCTGCCCTTCAATCGATCCGTGCTGGGACAGATCCGAGGCGAATCGCAGCAGCAGCTTCTTTCCTAAATCCACATGTGCGATTTCGCGTCCGCGAAACTGCACCACCGCTTTTACCCGGTTTCCTTCCTGGAGAAACCGGATCGCGTGATTCTTTTTAAATTCGTAGTCGTGATCGTCGGTATTGGGACGAAACTTCAGTTCCTTTACCTGAATCACGTGCTGTTTTTTTTTCGCTTCGTGCTGCTTTTTCTTGTTTTCGTACTGCCATTGGCCGTAGTCCATCGCCTTGGCCACGGGCGGCTCGGCGGTGGGCGCGATCAGAATCAGATCCAAGCCCATGTCCTGCGCCTTGCGCACGGCGGCAGGCGTGGGCATGATCTCGACGGAGCCATCGGGAAAAACCGCGCGGACTTCTCGCGCTCGGATCGCTTCGTTTACGTTCTCCCGGATTCTCGGCCGGCGGGGTGGAAAGCCTCTTGGATTCATCCGCGCGGACCGAAGCGCGCGATCTGGCGCGCGCGGACCAATGGAGACAACGTAATCGCCATGACCAAATAGTAGCAGATTTAAGCCCCTCCGCCCGGCCGCCCCGCTGGCCTGCCCGCTTGCCGCCTATGCTAAGTTTGGCAATGCCATGTACACTGCCAGCACCGCGTTTCTCGAGGCCCTTCACGACGCGGGCGTTTCCTATATCTTCGCGAATTTCGGCAGCGACCACCCGGCCCTGCTCGAAGCTCTGGCGCAAGCCAAAGCCGGCGCAACGCCCGCGCCGAAGGTCATCACGTGCCCCAACGAGATGGTGGCGCTCGCCTGCGCCCATGGCTATGCGCAGCTCACCGGCCGCGCGCAGGCCGTCGTCGTCCACGTCGATTGCGGAACCCAATCTCTCGCCGGAGCCATTCACAACGCCGCGCGCTGCCGCATCCCCGTCCTGATTTTCGCCGGCGCCTCGCCCTACACCCAGGAGGACGAGTTGCGCGGCGCCCGCAACGAATTCATCCATTGGCTGCAAGACGTCTTCGATCAGCGCGGCATTGTCCGCCCTTATATGAAGTACGAAAATGAGCTGCGCACCGGCCGAAACCTCAAGCAGATGGTTCACCGCGCGCTCCAGTTCGCCTATAGCGATCCGAAAGGACCGGCCTATCTCATGGCGCCGCGCGAAGTGATGGAGGAGGAGATCCCCCGAATTGAGGTCGATCCGGCCCGCTGGAGCCCGATTGAGCCCGTCGCCCTTCCCGCCGAAGGCGTTGGCGAGATTGTCCGCGCCCTCCGCTCGGCCCGCCGGCCCTTGGCCGTCACCTCTTATCTTGGCCGCAACCCCAAAGCCGTCGAAGAGCTGGTCCGGCTGGCGCGCTGCACCGGCCTTGGCATTCTCGAATCCGTCGCCAGCTATCTGAATTTTCCTTCGGACCATCCGCTCTACGTGGGAATGCAGGGCAACGAGCCGATTCAGAATTCCGCTCTCGCCCAGGCCGATTTCGTCCTGGTGTTGGATAGCGACGTTCCCTGGATTCCATCCAAAAACAAGCCCCATCCTCAAGCGCCCATCTTCCACATCGATATCGATCCGCTGAAAGAGAACATGCCGTTGTGGTACATCCCGGCCAAACGAGTTTTCCGCGCCGATTGCGCCACCGCGCTGCGCCAGATCCACGACGCCCTTGGTTCGGGAATCGATTCAGAGCTCTTGCGGGAGCGCTCCGAATACTACGCCCAACTCCACCACGAGCGCGATTTAAAAATCCGGAGCCGCGAAAAAGAGCCCTTAGACGGAGCCATCACGGCCGAATATCTCACGGCCTGCGTCCGCCGCCACATCGACCGCGACACCATTGTCTTAAACGAAGGCATCACCAATTATTCCGCGATCCATGATCACATTGGCGCCACCCAGCCGCTTCGATTGTTTACTACCGGAGCAAGCTCGCTTGGCTGGAACGGCGGCGCGGCCGTCGGAATGAAACTGGCGGCGCCGGACAAAACCGTCGTAAGCCTTACTGGCGACGGCTCGTATATGTTCAGCCAGCCCTCCACGGTTCATTGGATCGCGCGCCGCTATGAGACGCCGTTCCTCCAGGTGATCTATAACAATCGCGGCTGGCGTGCGCCGAGATATTCTGCGCTCGCGGTTCACCCGGACGGCTTCGCCGCCAAATCCCGCGATCTCGACATCGCATTCGATCCTCCCCCGGACTATTCGGCCATCGCGGCCGCCGCGGGAGGAGCCTTCGCGCGAATCGTCAAACAGCCTTCCGAGCTCAATGCCGCTCTGGATCAAGCCCTGGAGGCGGTCCGCCGCCAGCGCCGCGCCGCCGTGCTCGATGTTTGGCTGGCGCATCTAATGGAGGGGTGAACCGTGCCATCTGGAATTTCTCCATCGGCTGCCGATCCCCACGAGATTCTTGAATCCGGCCGGATTTTCACTTTCGAAAATCCTTCCTTTCGCCTGACCGGAGAAGATCGGCGGTTTTTGCTGGAAAGCCGCTCGGAAGAAATCGGCCATCACAAGAACATCGCCTTCCGGCCGCTCACCGGCCGGCTTAGCGGCGCGGGGAAAATGGACGCCGCGCGAGTCGAGCGCCTGCGCGCGATTCTCCAGGCATATTCGAAATGGGCCATTGAAACCGCCGCGCGCCTTCTGCCTCGATACTGCGGCGCTTGGAAGCTGGACTACGCCAGCCTGCGTCCGCTGGAAGAATCGGGCCGCCGGCTCCCATTAAAAAAGCGCAACGATCTGTTGCATACCGACGCCTTCCCAACGCGCCCCACCAATGGCGCGCTGATTTTGAGAATGTTCGCCAATGTCCACCCGACCAAGCCGCGAGTGTGGAAGGTTTCCGACCCCTTTGAATCGATCGCGCCGGCGCATGCGGACGCCGCCGGCTTTCCAAGCCCCGCCCGCGGCGCCGGCTTGCGCCGTCTCAAGCGCGGCCTGCGCGCGCTGGGATTGCCGGTGATCGTCCGTTCCCCCTACGACGAGTTCATGCTGCGCTTTCACGACTATCTCAAGCACAACGCCGAATACCAAAAAACCTGCCCGAAATACGAGTTCGTCTTTCCTCCCGGCGCCGCCTGGCTCGTTTTCACCGATGTCGTTCCGCATTCGGTACTATCGGGCCAACTGGCGCTGGAGCAAACCTTCCTCGTCTCCCGCGAGTCGCTGGCTTCGCCCGCCCGCGCGCCGGTTTCCGTACTGGAAAGGATCGCCGGCGTTAAGCTCACCCTTCCGTAATCAAAACACCAGCTTCAGCGCGAACTGGATCTGCCGCGGCGGATAGGTCGTCCGAATCGTCCCGAAGGCCGTGTCGGTGGTTCTCGTGTCCGGGATGCCGAAGTTGGTGTGATTCAAGATATTGAAAAACTCGCTCCGGAATTGCAGCTTCATTCCCTCGCCAATGAAGAAATTCTTGTCGGCGGCCAAATCCCATTGCTCGAAATTTGGCGCGCGGAAGGCGTTTCGCCCCAGGTTTCCGAACGGCGCGCTGGCGGGCGGCGTGCTAAATGTATATCCGGCGAAATACGTGTTGATCATCTGTGACGAGCTTTGGCCGATCGCCGCCCCCGAAACGTTCGGCCGCTGGAAAGCCTGGCCGCGATAATCGTTGGAAAGGCCCGTGACGTCGTTGACGGTCGAGGGCGCGTAAAACACGTTCAGCGGCGTTCCCGTGTGCGCGGTGTTCACGCCGCTCAATTCCCATCCGCCGATGGCCGCCTCCAGCGCCCCATGCGCGTTCGCCGCGTATTTCCGCCCCTTTCCAAAGGGCAGCAAATAGACCACGCTCGAGACGTTGTTCAGCTTGACGTCGAAACTCGAAGGACCCTTCTCGGCCGCCAGGTTCCGGATGTTTTGCGGATTCGCCTCGAAATAGCTGGCGTAATATTCCAGCGCTTGCTCGGAATCGCCCAAAGCCTTGCCCCACGTGAACGAATTCAGGAAATAAAGGCCGCTGGCCAATCGATGCTCCACCCGCGCCGAAAAACCCTCGTAATGATTGTCGCCCGCCGGATCCACCCACGTGATCGGGCCGAAACTCGGAATCGGCCGCCGCGCCTGGACTCCCAGCGTTTGGCCGGGCAGGTTCGGAGCCGCTTGGTTGTAATCGGCCAGAATCGGCAGACGCAAACTGTGATTTCCGTTGTAGGCCACTTCGATTATGGTCTGCCGGCCCAATTCCCTTTGCGCCGATAAAAACCAGTTCTGAATGTAGGGCCACCGCATGTCGGGCGGAATATAGACCACGTTGCTATTCACCGGGTTGAAGGCGGAAGGGTTCGCGATGCCGGTGGTGAAGCTGTTCACCGTGTTTAGAAAGCCGGCGGGCGCGGGGCCTCCCTGCGGCATGGTCTGGTTCAATACGCCGAACAGCGCTTGCGGCGCATTGATCCCTTCCAGCGCGCTCCCCGGCCGGTTGAAGAACGTATAACTGATGCCGTATCCGCCGCGGACCACCAGCTTGGAGTTAACGCTATAGGCCAGCCCCAGTCGTGGCCCGTAATCTTTGTAATCCGGGTGAACCAGGCTGCGCTTATACAGGCTGCCGCCGCTTGCCCGGATCATCGAATCGGTGGTCGGGTCGAAATTGCTGTAGTTGTTATCGCGCTCATAAAGCGGCGTGGCGAAATCCCATCGAAGACCCAGGTTCAATGTCAGTTTCGGCGTAACCCGGAAATCGTCCTGCATGTAAAGCGACTGCACGTATTGCCGCAGGTTGACCACCGTGTAGCTCCCTTGGCTGATGATGCTCGGCGTCCCGAATATGAAATCCGCAAGATTGTAGCTGGTGGCGTCCTGGCCCGGCAGCGTGCAACCCGAGGCCAAGCCCATCTGGAGGCACGGCTTGCTGAACTGGCCCGTGTATTGATCCTGCCCGTATAACGGATTCGTATCCAAAATCTCCGTGTGAATTACGGAATATTCATAGCCGAATTTAAAAGAATGCCTGCCGAGAATCTTCGAATAGTTGACTTTGGGATTCCAGGAGGTGGGGTTTTGAAATTGCGGATTGCTGGTCTGACGCCCCAGCGCGGTGCCGAAACCGCTGATGGACTGCGTGTTGAGCCCGCCCGTCAGGCTGGGTGTCGTCGGCAAGCCCTGAATCCCGAACAGCGATTGCAGGCTCGGCCCGCCGAGAAACGGCGGGTTTTTGCCCGCTAGAACGTGCGTAAATCCCAAACGCGCCTCTAACAGCGAGTTCGATGTGACCGTCCACGTGTATCCCATCGAGGCGTTTTGGTCGATCGTGTGAATATAGCCGTTCCCATCGCCGCCCGCAAACGTGGACATGCTCGGCTGATAGTACTGAATATCCTTGCGCTGGCTGAAGCGCAAGAACCCGGTCATGCGAGAGTTGATCTGTCCGTCGATTTTCGCGTCGTATTTGTCCCCGTAATCGCGCAACAGAAGCAATGCTTCATAGTTGTTCGACCTCCCCGGACCGGTCGGCGTCGGAAGCGAGTTCAATACGGCCGCGGCGAACGGATTGATCTGCGAGATCGGAATCTGCGTGTTGGCCGGATACAGCGCCCCCGTCAGAGGATTGGCCACCGCCACCGGAAGAATTCCCTGGCGGTCGGCCAGGCTTGGAATGGAATCGAAGTTCAAGTAATGCTGCAACTGCCGCAACCCTTCGTAATCGGCGAAGAAAAATAGCCTGTTCCGGACAAAGGGCCCGCCGATGGTGAGCCCGAACTGATTGCGTTGCAGCGGCGGCTTGAAGTAGGGCTGAGTGAATTCAAAGCCTCCCGCGTTGAGAGCCGTGTTGCGCAAAAATTCGTAGGCCGTGCCATGAACATGATTGGTTCCGGAACGCATGACGGCGCTGACGACGGCGCCGCCCACTCGCCCGTATTCCGCGCTGTAATTGCTGGTGATCACCTTGAACTCGCTGAGCGCGTCGGGCGAAGGCTGCACCGTCTGCGCCGAATAGCCCTGGTTGCTGGTGCCGTAGGCGTTGTTGTCCAGTCCATCCAGCAGGAAATTGTTATAAGTGCTCCGCATGCCGTTCACGTTGAAGGCGCCTTCTCGCGGCGTGCCGCTCGGCGAAAAGGAAACCGCGATCGGCGATTTGACCGTGTTGGTGGATAAAAGCGCCAGATCCGCATAGTTGCGTCCGTTCAACGGCAGCTCCGCCACCGCCTCCGAGGGGATCACCTGCCCGTGCTCGCTGGTGTCGGTTTCCAAAACCGCTGCGGCCGATGCGACGTTCACCGACTCCGTCACCACGCCCACTTGCAGCGCCACATCCACCCGCTGGCGCGCATTTGCGTCCACCGCTATGTCGGACGCCGTGGCTTTCGAAAACCCCGCGTGCTCCACCGTAACCGTGTAACGCCCCGCCTTCACGTTGAAAAAATCGAAATTGCCCGATTCGTCCGTGCTCGTCTTCGCCTCCACCCCCGTATCTTGATTCGCCAGCGTGACGCTGGCTTTCGGGACAGGCGAGCTGCTGCTATCGCGAACCGTCCCAAGCACCTCCGAGGTTTCAAATTGCGCATAAGCGGGAAAACAAGCCATGGCCATCCATAAAAAAGACCGGATTCGCATATGGGTCAGCGTAAGCGCCGGATGCTAACGCGCGATGTCGGCCAGGTTACAATCGCGCTACCATCTCGGTCATGCGGTTGTAACCCCAGCCCGTTATTCTTCCCCTATGCGGATGCTATGGGCTTTGTGCCTGTTGACGCCGATGTTTGCGCAATCTCCTAAATCGATCCAGGTTCACGGCCACCGCGGCGCGCGCGGCGTGCGTCCGGAAAACACGCTGCCCGCTTTTGAGTACGCCATCGCCGCCGGCGTGGACGCGCTCGAGCTGGACATGGCCGTCACCCGGGATAACCAGATCGTGATTTCCCACGATCCCCTCCTGCACCCTCCCGTTTGCAGCGGCCCCAAGCCCGAAGTCGCCATTCGCCAGCTTACCCTCGCGGAGGTTCGCCAATGGGATTGCGGCAAACTGCGAAATCCCGCCTTCCCGCGCCAGCAGGCGATCGCCGGCCTCCGCATGCCCACGCTCGACGAGGTCTTGGATCTCGCCCCCAAGGGCGCCTTTCTGTTTAATATCGAAACCAAGATCTTCGCCGGCCGCCCGGAGCTCGCGCCCTCTCCCGAGGAGTTCGTAAGGCTGGTGCTCGAGAGTGTCCGCGCGCATCGCCTGGAGTCGCGCGTCATTCTCCAGTCTTTCGATTTCCGCACGCTGCACGCCATGAAACGCGCCGCGCCGGAGATAAAATTGTCCGCCCTTTATGAGGGAAAGCCCAAAGATTTCGTCGAAATCGCCAACGAATCTGGCGCCGCCATCGTTTCTCCCGAGTACCGCCTCGTCACCCCGGAGCGGGTGCGAGCCGCGCATGCCGCCGGGCTCGAAGTGCTGCCCTGGACCCCGGACAAGCCCGAAGATTGGGACCGCTTGATCGCCGCCGGCGTGGACGGCGTCATCACGGATTACCCCGGCGATCTGCTGCAGCGCCTCGGCCGCCTTGTCCCGTGAATCCTCACTTCACCGGCGTAAATCTCTGCACTCGTTCTCCTTGAAACACCTCGCCCGTGTAGAGATTGCCCTTGGAGTCCACCGCGATCATGTGCAGCCCAAAAAATTGGCCTCCGTTTTCGCCCATGCTTCCCATCTGGCCCACCACTTTGCCATCCTCCCGGTTTAAAAACCAGACGTGGTTGTTGGTGAGGTCGGAAATATAAAGCAGCCGCTGTTGCTTGTCCGGCGAAAACATCACGCCGCCGGTCGAGCCGCCCGCTCCCGTCCCCGGCGCCAGGATAAATTCTCGAAGAAACTTGCCTTGCTTTGTCGTCACTTGAATGCGATTGGCGTTGCGGTCCGCGGCGTAGACCAGTCCGTCCTTGGAAATGTTGAGAGTCAGATGCCCGCGGAATTCTTTGGGCATCGGTCCTCCTGGCGTGTAGGCCCGGTCGGCGTCGTTCACGCTCATCTCGGAAAGCGCGCGGCCATAGGCGCCCCAGCCCCGCTTGAATTGGAGCGTGTCCAGGTCGAACACCATCACCCGTCCGCCCAGGTAATTATCGGCGCAGTAAAGCTCGCGCGCCGGCTCGTCCAGACGGATCTCTTCGATTCCTCCCACGATCATGCGCGTCGTGGGCGGGTATTTTGCCCGGAATGCCGCCGTCGCCGCTTCCCGAGCCTTCTGCGCCGCCGCATTCGGCTGCCCGCGGCCCCCCGGCGGCGTGAGAAATCCTGCCACCGGGCCCGCGCTTCCTCGGCCCGGAACGTGCGCCGAAGTCGGCGGCGGCTCGGCCGCGCCGCCCGGCGGCCGTTCGGGCGTCCGCGGAGCCTCGCCCACCACTTTGCCGGTCTTCGGATCGTATTTGCGCACCGTATCCTGTCCGATGTAGACGAAGCCTTTGCTGTCCACCGCCATGCCGTGTCCTTGCGGCGCGTCGAACCATCCGATGACGTTGCCACCCTTGTCGATATGGATCATCGCCGGAGGACGTACGCAGCAGTCCGCCAGGGGAGGGCTCAGCTCCGCTTCCAGTTCGATGTCGGTCAAATCGTTGGGACGATTCAGCACCCACACGTTATCGTCCTTATCCACCGCCAGCCCCGTTACCCCGCCCATCTTCCATTTGTTCGGCAACGGCTTGGGCCAGTCCGGATCGAACTTAAATTTCGGCGCCGGCGGGTTGTCCGCCCCGATCAGCCCCCATGCGGCCAAAAGGAAGACCGCGCCTTTGCCGCTCACCATAGGCGTCCAGAATTATACGTCAACTTGGCGGCGCCAAGGGTAGACTGAAGAGTGCATGCCGAAACAATACTCCTCTCCTCCGCCCATGCAGATCGACCCGAATAAAAAGTACGCCGCGACCTTCAAAACCTCCCGCGGCGAAATCGTCTGCGATCTGTTCGCCAAGGACAAGCCCATCACCGTAAATAACTTCGTCTTTCTGGCCCGCGAAAAGTTTTACGACCGCACGACCTTTCACCGCGTCATCGCCAATTTTATGATCCAGGGCGGAGACCCAACCGCCACCGGCCGCGGCGGCCCCGGCTATCGCTTTGCCGACGAAATTCAGGGCCGCGCCAATCGACACAAAATCGGTTCGCTCTCGATGGCCAATGCCGGCCCTGACACCAACGGCAGCCAGTTCTTCATCACCCACGTCGCTACGGATTATCTCGACCCCAAGCACACCGTCTTCGGCCAGGTGGTGAATGGCCAGGACGTCGTCGACGCCATCCAACAAGGCGACCAGCTCGAAAGTGTGACCATTACCGAGGCGTAGCATCTAAATTTTGATGAACATTCTCGCCGTGGGCCCCCACCCGGACGACCTTGAGTTCGGCTGCGCTCCCATCCTGCTGCTGGAGGCCGCCAGGAACAACCGGGTGAAAATGCTTGTGCTCTCCAAAGGCGAGGCCGGCACCTCCGGCGCGCCCGAGGTGCGGGCCGCCGAATCGGCCCAAGCCGCGCGGCTGATCGGCGCCGAGCTCGCCTTCCTCGATCTGGGCGGCGATTGCCACATCCGTCACACCCCCGAAACTTCCATCGCCATCGCCCGCGAAATCCGCAGCGAGCGCCCCCAAATCGTGCTCGCCCCCCGCCCCGACGAAAATCAGCATCCCGATCATTCCGCCGCGGGACGCGCCGTTCGCGACGCGGCCCGGCTGGCGCGCTTCGGCGGTCTGGCCGAGCTTCGCGATCTCGCCCCGCACGCCATCGGTCACCTCTATTTCTATCCCACCACCCAGACCTTTGGCGCCAAGCCGGACATCATCGTCGATATCAGCTCCGTGGAAGCCCAATGGCAAGCCGTCATCGCCTGCCACAAATCCCAAATCAAGACCAAGGACTATCCCAGCTTGGTCCAGACGCACGCCCGCGCCCTGGGCGCGGCCATCGGCGTATCCTCCGCCCTCGGGCTCTGGGTGAACGATCCGGTTCGCGTTGCCTCCATCTCCGATCTGTCTCTGTCCTCGCGCCATTACTGAAATGAAAAAACTCTCCATCGGCATCACCTGTTACCCCACTGTCGGAGGCAGCGGAATCGTCGCGTCGCAACTGGGCAGCGAACTGGCCCAGTTGGGCCACCGCGTCCACTTCATCAGCTATGAGCCGCCCTTCCGGCTGGACTTGCGCCAGCCGAACGTCGAGTATCACCAGGTGGAAATCAATCAGTATCAATTGTTCAAATATCCCGACTACACCCTGCCGCTCGCCGTGAAGATGGTGGAAGTGGCCGCCAAGCGCAAGCTCGATCTCCTTCACGTCCATTACGCCGTCCCCCACGCCACCGCCGCTCTGTTGGCCACCCACATCGCCCAAAAAGAACGCCAGCGCACGCCTCACGTCGTCACCACCTTGCACGGCACCGACATCACTTTGCTTGGCCGCGATCCCAATCTCCGTCCGATCATCAAATACTCCATTGAAAACTCCTGCGGCGTCACCGCCGTTTCCGAGAGCTTGCGTAAGGAAACCGTCCAGGTGCTTCGCACCCGGCAACCCATCCACGTCATTCACAATTTCTACCGCCCCGCTCCGCCCAGCCGCGGCCGCGCTGAGATCCGCGCTTCGCTCAAAGTGAACGACCGCGATTTTCTGCTGATCCATATGTCGAACCTCAGGCCGGTCAAGCGGATTCCCGACGTCCTGCACGTGTTGGCGCAAGCGCGGGCAACCCGCATCAAGCTGCTGATCCTCGCCGGCGGTCCTTTCGAGGAATACCGCCCGTTGGCCAAAAAGCTTGGCGTTGCCAACCGCCTCATCGTCCGCAAAAACGTGGTCGATATCGAAAACTACATCAACGCGGCCGACGCCGGCCTCTATACCTCCGAAAAAGAAAGCTTCGGCATGGGAGTCCTGGAGACCATGAGCTTTGGCAAGCCTGTCGTCGCCACCGGCGTTGGAGGCGTATCCGAAATCGTCCGCGACCGTAAGACCGGATTTCTGGTGAAGCTGGGCGATGTCGGAAGCATGGCCCGGCACGTTTTGAAGCTGGCCTCGGATCCCGCCCTGACCTCGGCCCTGGGCGCCGCCGCGCGCGATCGTGCGCAACAGGCTTTTTCCCCCCAGAAAAGCGTGAATCGTTATCTGGACTATTACTGCTCCATCCTGGGAGCCTGCGCCTGCGGCGGATCGAACGCCGCCGCTGCCGCTTCCTCCTGAAACCGCGCCGCCGCCGCCGCTGTCTAAACCAGTATGCGTCGCGCCGCCCCAGCGCCTCCCGGCTTGGCGGCCGAGGCCCGCCCGCCGCTCCGTTCCTCGGAATGGCTTGTCATTGCTTACTTCCTTTACGTCGCCGCGCTGGCGCCGTTCTATCGCATCGCTCCCTGGCGTCCGCTCGCGCTTGCGGCGCTGGCTTGCTTGTGGTTTGTCTTCGCAAGCCGGAAACCCGTTTATCGCGATTTCGCGCCGCTCGCGGCCGCCATCGCGGCCTATCGCGAAATGGATTGGTTCACTCCCGCCGCTCGCGATTTGCGCCTGGAGCGCGCCTGGGTCGTGTGGGACCGGCTCGCTCTGGACGGTTTGGGCCTCCGCGCGGTTATCGAATGGGCCGGCCCGCTCCTGCCTAATTTTCTTGAGATGTGCTACACGCTGGTTTACGGCGTCGCCCCCTTGGCTTTGCTGGCTCTGTTCCGCTGCGCCAAGCGCGAAGCCGTCAATCGGTTTTGGATGGCCTACCTCGCCGGAACTCTGGGCGCCTACGCCCTGTTTCCTTTTTTTCCCTCCCAGCCCCCGCGAACGGCCTTCCCCGCTGCCGATCTGCCCCGCGTCGCCGCCGTCATGCGCCGGATCAACATGGTTATCCTCGGCAATTACGGCATCCATTCCAGCGTGTTCCCCAGCGCGCACGTCTCCTCGGCCTTCTCGGCCGCGTGGGCTCTGCTCGTCATCCTCCCCCGCCGCCGCTGGATTGGGTCGGCCTTCGCGGCTTACGGACTCTGCGTCGCCATCGCCACCCTCTACGGCCGCTACCATTACGCCGCGGATGTCGTCGCCGGTTTGGCCCTCAGCCTGGTGGCGTTTCCTGTCATGCGGCTTTTCCCCTAGCCTCGCGCTTTCGCTCCAGGCCGCGGATGAGTACGATGTTTTTATGCCGGTCGCCCTCAAAGTGAATGGCCGCCTTTATACGCTCGACTTGGATCCCGCCACGCCTCTCCTCTACGCCCTCTCCGACGACCTCGCCCTGAACGGCCCCAAATTCGGCTGCGGCCTCGGCCAATGCGGAGCCTGTACCGTCATCGCAAACAGCCGCGCCATTCGCTCCTGCCTCACCACCGTGAAATCCGTGGAGGGCCAGGAAATCGTCACGCTTGAGGGAATCGGGACGGCCTCCCATCCGCACCCGCTTCAGCAAGCCTTCGTTGAGGAAGGCGCCGCGCAATGCGGGTTTTGCGTCAACGGCGTCATTATGACCGCCAAAGCTTTCCTCGACCAAAACCCCAAAGCCTCCCAGGCCGAGATTCAGCGCGCCCTGTCCGGCGTGCTGTGCCGCTGCTTCACTCATGTCCGGATGCTGCGCGCCATTCAGCGCGCCGGGCAACGGTTAGCCGAAAGGAGTTCGCGATGATCTCCCCCTCTTCCCGGCGCGGCTTCCTCCAGGCTTCCGGCGCGCTCATCGTCGGCTTCAGCCTCCGCGATCTTCCTCAACTGCGCGCCCAAGCCGGCCCGGTCCAAGGCGCGCCGCCGATGAATCAGCTCGATTCCTGGATCGCCATCGCCGCCGACGGCTCCGTAACCGCCTTCAGCGGCAAGGAAGAATTGGGGCAGGGAATCTCGGTGGCTCAAGCGCAACTGGTGGCCGAAGAGCTGTGCGTGCCTTTTGAGCGCGTCAAGCTCGTCTACTGCGATACCGCTCTCACTCCCGATCAAGCCTACACCTCCGGCAGCCAATCCCACCCCGCCAATTTCAATCGCTCCAATCTCGCCCAAGCCGCCGCCACGGCTCGCCAGGCCCTGCTGAGACTGGCCTCTCAGCGTCTAAACTTGCCGGTCTCTCAATTATCGGCGAAAGACGGCGTGGTCTTTTCCTCCGGCGACCCTTCGCGCAAATTCGGCTATGGCGAGCTGCTCGGCGGCCGCCAGTTCCGCCTCCCGCTCGATCCGGCCGCCCCGCGTAAAACCGCCAGCCAATGGACCGTGCTTGGAACGCCCGTTCCGCGCCCCGATCTGCCCGCTCTCGTCACTGGCCAGTTCGAATTCGTCCACAACGTGCGGCTCCCTGGCATGTTGCATGGCCGCGTCGTCCGCCCTCCGGCTGTAGGCGCCGCCGTGAGGAACGTGGACGAGGCGTCCGTCCAGGACATCCCCGGTCTGGTCAAAGTCGTGGTCCGGAACAATTTCGTGGGCGTCGTCGCGCACAAGCCTTGGCAGGCCGTGCAGGCGGCCGCCCGGCTCAAAGTCGATTGGAGCCCCGCCCTCGGTCTGCCCCCCCAAGCCGATTTCTACCAGCGTATGCGCGCCGACAAGCAAACCCGCGATACGCTCGTGATCGACTCCGGCGACACCGCCCGCAATTTGGCGCGCGCCGCCCTGGTTCTCAAGGCCACTTACAAGCATCCCTATCAAATGCACGGCTCCCTGGGCAGCTCCTGCGCCGTGGCCGACGTGCAAGGCGATCGCGCCGTCCTCTATTCGCCCACGCAAGGCGTCTGGCGCCAGCGCAACACTTCGGCCATGCTGCTTGGCTTGAAGCCGGAAAATGTGCGCGTCGTTTTCCGCCGCGGCTCCGGCTGCTATGGCTTGAACGGCGCGGATGCCGTCACCTATGATGCGGCGCTGTTGTCTCAGGCCGTGCAAAAGCCCGTGCGCGTTCAGCTCTCCCGCAAGGATGAAATGGCCTGGGAAAATTTCGGCCACGCGT
>Ga0070738_10001442_pt1 | contig 47716 bp, 30 predicted proteins | sample Coa_R2_2_FD_66446 | JGI IMG/M metagenome (GOLD analysis project Ga0070738, IMG submission 66446) | Surface soil microbial communities from Centralia Pennsylvania, which are recovering from an underground coalmine fire - Coalmine... | ecosystem: Environmental > Terrestrial > Soil > Unclassified ...
TCGGCAATTCGTCCATCACGGATAATGGTACGACGGTCAGCACCTCGGAAAATCTTCAGACGAGCGGCACGGGCACGATCACCTCGGCGGGTCTCTTAACCGGCAGCGCCGGCGAGACGATCTCGGGTGGCGCGATCAGCTTGAATGATAACGCGACCACGAACACCGTGAGCATCGGTGGTGGCACGACTACCGGCACGATCACGATCGGTGGTACGGGCACGCAGTCGATCGACGTTGGCGATGGCGCCGGCGTAAAGACGGTCGGCGTCGGAAGCTCGACCGGAGCCAGTGCGACCAACCTGCTATCGGGTTCGGGTGGATTGAACCTCAATGCCAGCAATAACCAGCCGACCAATATCAACACCGGCACGAGCACCGGCGCCGTTAACATTGCGAATGGCACGGGCGCGAACTCGGTCTTGATCGGTAATTCGAATACGACGGCGATCACGCTTACGGCGGCGGCCGGTGCAACGATCACGGCATCGCATCTCGATGCAACGCCGATTGGTGCGACCACCGCAAGCACGGGCGCCTTCACAACGCTTAGTTCAACTGCGCCAGCTGCGTCCGATGCTGTTACGATTACTGGTGTTAGTGGAAAGAATGATATTACCGCGACTAATTGGAGTATATCACATGCTGGTGCTATTACATCATCCACGGGTGCCCAGACAGCAACATTCACCTCGACCAGTACGACCGATGGTGATTTCGCAGTCAAGGGCAACGTAAGCGGTAGCGGTGCTGGTAGTCATCTATATGGTGTATACGGTTTGGCAAGTAATACGACTACGACAAACGTCAAATCTATTGGTGTTTTGGCCCAAGGTAATGCTGTAACATCCGTTGGAAATACCAACGTAGCGTTGCAAGTCGATAAGGGCGAACTTACCGTAGGTAGGACAACGGATCCAAACACTGCTGATGGTACTGGTGTAACTATTGTAAATGCCGCTGCTACTGGGGGTCCGTCAGGACAGGTAACTTTGGCGACGAGCTTCGCTTCAACTGCTACAGCTACTTCCGTTAGTCAATCGTTTACCGTTGGGAATGAATACTGCAAGACCTCAAGTATTATTTTGGTATCAGTAAACAACGATCCTGATCCAGGTAACGCTGCATTCACTGTGACCGCAACTCCTGGCGCTGGGTCATTCACGGTAGTGGTGACAGCAACAGAATTGACAGGTGCCACAACTACTGCTAACCCGACTGTCAAGGTTGGTTACCTGATAATAAATCCTAGCAAGTAAAATGTCGCATAATCGGGCACTACTTTTCAGGAGTGTCTGATAATGAAACATACTTTAAGGAAAGGCCTCGATTTCAAGTTGGAATCGAGGCTTTTCATTTTGGCATAGTATTGGTAAATAAATAGAGAGTATCTCGCTTTCTGGTAGAAGACTTCCCCACAAACGTCTTCGCATGGTTGTTCCAGAATTGACGAGCGCGGTAACGTGCCGTTAGTTGCGGGTTGCGTTTTGGTAAATTGTTCTTTCTCGGAGTCGCTGGACTCTTTCGCTTAAGGGCGCCTGGTTCTTGTGACCGGCAACAACGTGATGTCATCGGATGTCGTGTTGCCGGATGTTTTAGAACGTGTGGCTGTCTTCGATCGTCAGGGCCTGGTCTCTCCTCAATCTCTTTAAGGAAAAAAATGAAACTTCGTACGATCGCCGCTATGGCGACCATGGGCCTAATTGTGTTCGCCGGAACGGGCCGGGCACAGCAGGCTCTGACTGCCTCGCATGACGTTCCTCACCAGCTTAGCTACCAGGGTGTTCTTCTGGACGCTCAGGGCCTACCAGCTTCGGATGGAGTTCAGCATCTTACGCTTCGCCTCTATGCCGACCAAAACGGTGAGACACCGGTGTGGGAAGATTCCTTCGACGCAACGGTAAAGAGTGGTGTATTCTCCGTAATGTTGGGCAGCCAAAAGCCGCTTCCGGAAGTCACCAAACTTTCGAGCAATCTTTATCTCGGAGTGACGATCGGCGATGGCGCAGAGCTTCGCCCGCTTTCTTCACTCTCTTCAAGCCCCTACGCACTCAATGTTGCGAACGGAGCTATCACAAAAGAGAAGATGGGTACCGATTATGTTGGCTCGATCTCGATCAACGGCCAGCAGGTAACGGGCAAAGGCGGCAGCCTGAACCTCGTGACCGGTAATGGTATCGAAGCGACGTACGATGCAGCAACGAATTCACTCGCGCTTGCGAGCACGGCATCCCTTCAAAACAACACCAAAGGCGCAACTGCACAGGATGACGATGAGAACGATCCGCATGGCAACCACGAAGGCGGAGTCGGTAACTCGAACCACTGGTGGTCGCATATTTTCGTCGATAGCATATACAATGGCCTTTCGGCCGGCGTCATTCACTCGGTGGGCGCAAGCTATGCGTTCAAGAGCGGTCCGGTTGCCTTAGGCACGGAAGTATCGGGTACGCTCCCCATCGCTAACGGTGGTACCGGTGCCACGACGGCTTCGGGTGCGCTCGCTAACTTGTTGCCGTCTCAGTCGGGCAATAGCGGCAAAGTGCTCACGACGAACGGCACCACGGCCTCCTGGCAGACTCCGAGCAGCAGCTCCAGTTCTGTAGCCTTCAACAATGTGACGAACGGTACGAATGCAAATGCCCTCGTCATCGGTAGCGGCGGTTCACTCAGTGCCACCGGGACCGGTACGATCACGGCAACGAATCTCGCCGCCGGTTCAACACTTACGGCTGCACAGATCGCAACAGCCGGTACGCTTTCGAACAACACGACGGGTAACGCTGCAACGGCAACCAACGCAACGAATGCTACCAATGCGACGAACGCCACCAACGCTACCATAGCGACAACGGCGAACAATCTTGCAAGCACTGCAACGGTCAATGCCAATCAGATCGTAGGCACGCTTTCGAACAACACCACGGGTAACGCTGCAACGGCAACGACTGCGACGAATGCTACTACAGCGACGACGGCGAACAATCTGGCCAGCACCGCAACGGTTAATGCCAACCAGATCGTAGGCACACTTTCGAACAACACCACCGGTAATGCTGCAACGGCAACGAATGCAACAACGGCGGCGAACCTTACGGGTAATATCAGCGAGAGCCAGGTGAATGGTCTTTCGAGCGACCTCAGCGGCAAGCTTTCGAAGTCGCTTAATGATGGTAACATTTTCGTTGGTAACTCATCGAACGTTGCAACGGGTGTTGCAATGTCGGGTGATGCGACGATCACCGACGCCGGTGTGGTAACGGTTTCCCATGCGGCGAGCGCGAATAATGCGACCAACGCTACAAATGCTACCAATGCAACGAACGCGACCAACGCTACGCATGCTACGAACGCGGACAATGCTACGAACGCTACGCACGCCACGAATGCGGACAACGCCACGAATGCCACGAACGCCACCACGGCAACGACAGCGAATAATCTTGCCGGCACCGCGACCATCAATGCCAATCAGATCACGGGCACGCTTTCGAACAACACGACGGGTAACGCTGCAACGGCAACCAATGCCACTAATGCAACGAACGCTGCGAACCTGACCGGCACGAACCTGACGGGAGACGTGACGAATAACGGAGATGCCACGACCATCGCGAATAACTCGCAGGCCGGTCACGACATTGCGAATGCACTCACGACCTGGGGTGGTACACTGACGAATAACACCTCCGGTAACGCCGCAACGGCAACAACCGCGACGACAGCGAATAATCTTGCTTCGACCGCGACGGTGAATGCGAACCAGATCACCGGTACGCTTTCGAACAACACGACCGGTAACGCGGCGACGGCGACCACAGCCAACAGTCTTTCGAATACGGCATCGGTCCCGGCGAGCCAGATCACGGGTACCGTTTCGAATTCGCAATTAGCGAATAACTCGATCACGATCAATACAGCTTCACCGCTTTCCGGCGGCGGCACGGTTGCGCTCGGTGGCTCGCTCAGTCTTTCCCTGGGCACGGTCAGCGCGGCGAACGGAGGAACGGGGCTTAGCGCTTCGACCGGTACCCAATTCCTGCGTGGCGATGGATCGGGCGGATGGACCCAGGGCGCTATCGCTTCCGGTGATCTTCCTTCGACGATCTCCTCGAACACGACGGGTAACGCCGCTACGGCAACCACGGCGACGACGGCAAATAATCTTGCCGGTACCGCCACGATCAACGCCAACCAGATCACGGGTACGCTTTCGAACAACACGACGGGCAATGCGGCCACCGCGACGACGGCGGCGAACCTGACCGGTAACATCAGCGAAAGCCAGGTGAACAACCTGACGAGCGACCTCAATGGTAAGCTTTCCAATTCGCTCACCGATGGTGACATTTTCGTTGGTAACTCCTCGAACGTTGCAACCGGTGTTGCCATGTCCGGCGACGCTACGATCACCGACGCCGGCGTCGTGACGGTTTCACACGCAACGAATGCCGACAATTCGACGAATGCAACGAACGCGACGAGCGCTACCACGGCGGCGAACCTGACCGGTAACATCTCCGAAAGCCAGGTCAACGGACTTACGAGCGATCTCAGCTCGATCAATAGTTCGCTCACCTCGATCAATGCGAATGCCGTGTTCAAGAACGGTACGTACAACAATCCGGCCTGGATCACCTCGCTGGCTGGATCGAAAATTTCGGGTCCGGTTGCAAATGCGACCAACGCTACAAATGCAACGAACGCCACGAATGCAACGAACGCCACGAATGCGACCAACGCCACGAATGCGACCAACGCTACAAATGCGACCAACGCCACGAATGCTGCAAACCTGACGGGTACCAACCTGACGGGCGACGTGACGAATAATGGCGATGCGATGACCATTGCGAATAATTCGCAGGCCGGACAGGACATTGCGAATGCGCTCACGACCTGGGGTGGTACGCTGACGAACAATACGTCCGGCAACGCAGCTACGGCGACGACGGCTACGAACGCCACGACTGCAACGACGGCGAATAATCTCGCCTCGACCGCTACGGTGAACGCGAACCAGATCACGGGCACGCTCTCCGCGAGCAATATTCCGGATTTGGGTGGAAGCTATATCAAGAACAGCACCTCGCAACAGACGGCGAACTTTAACATCAGTGGTAATGGCACGATGGGTGGTACGCTCACGGCGGGCGGCCTGAGTGTGACCGGACCGGGTAACATCAGTGGTAATACGAGCGGTGTATTGTTAACCGTAAGCAACAGCAGCACCGGTCTGAATGCCGCGAGCGTGAAGGCGACGACCTCCAGCGGATGGGGACTCCTCGCCACCGAATCGAACGGCGGCGTTGCCATCGAAGGTGATGCCAACGGAACGGGTGGCGCGTTCGAGGCCGCCATTCTCGGCCGCTCGAGCGCTGCGCCTGCTTTCGAGGCCATGGCATCCGGAACTGCGGCGGCTATGCTCATCCATAATTCCGGAACCGGCTATGATATTTATAGCGGCCCGAATGGAAACAGCCATAATTGGTATATCACCAACACCGGAGGAGCGGACTTCGCAAACCTTACCGTGGAGGGGAACGGCGTTGTGAACGGTCAATTTTCCAATGCAACACCGACTTCGAGCACGAACGTCATCGGCAGTAACGCCGAAGGCGAGAGCGGCCAGAGCATGCAGTGGGGGGTAACCCAGCGCGGCTATGCCGTCGGCATCTGGAATGCCTACGATCCTGGAACGACCGCCGGTAATTATGGTGGCGGTATGATCGTAAAAGTAAAGAGTACCAATTCGGGTCTTCGCGCCTTCGAAGTGGCTCAGGGCAGCACGGCTTCCGGCGCCGCCACGACGCTTCTCGGCGTTCAGGCCGATGGTACGCTCCTTACAACGCTCCCGACCGGCCTCGTACATAGCACGAGCGGTGTCCTTTCGAGCGCGGCGCTTTCCGCTTCGGACGTTGCAGCGGCCGGTACGCTTTCGAACAACACAACGGGTAATGCTGCGACCGCCACCACCGCGAGCAACCTTGCGAGCAGCGCTACCGTGAATGCGAACCAGCTCACTGGTACGATCGCTTCCAGTAACCTTCCGGGTGCGGGTGGCGACCTTTCCGGCACGCTCACCAATGCTGTGGTCGCAGGAATCCAGGGAGTGGCAGTTTCTTCCACGGCGCCAACCACGAACCAGTACCTGAAGTACAACGGCTCGGCGTGGGTACCGGCAACGCTTACAGTTACCGGACTTACCAATCCGATGACCACCAAAGGGGACATGATCTACTCCTCGGATAACACGGGCACTGCGGCGCGCCTCGGTATCGGTTCGACCGGTCAGGTCCTTACCGTTGATGCGACAGGCGTTCCGGTGTGGTCCAGCAGTTTACCGGCCGTGACGAGCGTTTCAACCGGTACAATCACGGCTAATTCGGGTTCGACGCTCAATATCAATAACTCGAACACAACGGCTGGAACTACGGCAATTAACATCAATAATACCGGCACTGGCAACATCAATCTTGCTGGCGGTGGGGGTGTAGTGATGATCAATGGTGGCTTTAGCTTGCATAAGTTAGTCATTAGCAATTCGGGAAGTTCGGTCACAACCTATACTGTTGATAATAGCGGAAGCTCATTGCCAAGAGATATGTTTATTGAGGTTGATGCTTCGGCTGCCGGATCTGCGACCCACAATTCAACGTCCACGACAAATGGGGATGTTGTAGTCCAGCTTCCCTCCGCATCTTCTGTGCCAGGACGCGTTATTTTCTTGGCGGCGAAAAGCCACTTATCAACCTGGACAACGGGCAGCAGGCCTGCCGGTGCGAATTACATCTTTGTAAGCCCCGCATCTGGTGAGACTATTTCGGGTAGTACCACGACCTTAAATTCTGGTCTCTTAAATACCAATGCCGCTGGTAATACGATTACGCTTGTCAGTGATGGCACAAGCAACTGGTATATCATGGCCAGCCACTAATTAATTTTTCACACCGCGAGAGAGAGTTCACCTCGCAGCAGCCCCGGCACGAATCCCGCGCCGGGGCTTTGCATTTTAGGCGACCCGTCCGTGTACTGGCGATCTCCGGATCGCCAGCGAGTGGGGCGGGGTGGCTCCCGTGTACTGGCGATTTCCGGATCGCCAGTTCGTGCGGGTAAGTAGACTCCATCGGTTGTGCACTCTCGCGAGGTTCTCGCGATCAGAGATCGCGAGTACACACGTCCTGGTGTACTGGCGATCTCCGGATCGCCAGTTCGTGGGGGTAAGTAGACTCCACCGGTAGTGGCACCCTCGCGGGGTCTCGCGATCAGAGATCGCGAGTACACACACGTCCTCGTGTACTGGCGATCTCCGGATCGCCAGTTCGTGGGGGAGTAGACTGCACCAGTTGTGGCACCCTCACGGAGTTCTCGCGATCAGAGAGCGTGAGTACAACGCGAGACACCGGGCGTGCGCACCCCTACGCTGGTTCTTCGAAGCCGTAGTAATCGGGTGAGAGGTAGGTCCCGGGCCACTTCCGCCATTCGGTTACCAATCCAGCTTTTACCGGATTCATCAGCACATACCAAACGGCATTACCCAACCTTCCTTCGCGCACGACGTGATCGTACGTTTCCGCCTTCCAGAAATGTCCTCTTTGTTTGAGCATTCGATTAATTCGCAACGCCGTATACTTTTTATGCTCTTGCATGATACGAAACAGCGGCCTTGAATCAAGGCAATCAAAAACGGCGTGGACATGATTCGGCATAATACTATAAGCATGGATATAGATCGCACGTCCATTGAGATTAGCGAGCGACTCCATTACAATATTCCGAATTCTCTCTTCAGCCAGGTGATAGGGACCATTTCGATGCAGCACCTGCTCATACTCACGAAAATGATCGGCTTTTTCTTTTTCCGTTTTAGCGGTGCGCCACAACTCGAGCAATCGTTTCGCTTCGGATTTTGGCACGGAGCCATGCAGTCGATATGTAACGAAATACGGCGCATCCTTTGGATCGAAGTGCGGTAGTCGGTGACGATAAAAATAGTAGGGATTCGATTCCACCGAATCAATAGGGATCGAATCGGACAAAACCGAATCGGAACAGGGAGAAAGGACCATCCCCTAAAATACGAATCTCAAGATACCCTCCGGCGAACTTTGTGTACCGGTGATCTCTGATCGCCGGTCGTGGGGTGGGGCACACTCCACCCGTGTGGCACCCTCGCGGGGTTCTCGCGATCAGAGATCGCGAGTACACACGGGGTCGTGTACTGGCGATCTCCGGATCGCCAGTGCGTGGGGTGGGGTGGCTCCCGTGTACTGGTGATCTCCAGATCGCCAGTTCGTGGGGCGGAGCACACTCCACCCGTGTGGCACCCCGGCGGGTTCTCGCGATCAGAGATCGCGAGTACACACGTCCTCGTGTACTGGCGATCTCCGGATCGCCAGTTCGTGGGGACGAGCACACTCCACCGGTCGCCCTCACGAGTTCTCGCGATCAGAGATCGCGAGTACACCGGTTCGCAAATTTTTGGAGATCCGGGAACTCGGTATTATTCATGAAATTACAACGCAAAACACAAACATAATTTCTGAAATCGCTTGCTAAAAGAATAAAAATGTAGGAAGGTGCCAAATTCTTCTTATATTTGCAGTGTGGCCTGTTCTTCTCGCTTAGTTGCCTAAGTCTTAGTCCTGCTACGCGAGACCTGTTCTAGTAAAATCTCTTAAGCGCCGGTAGAAGCCCCTTCTGCCAGTTTAGGATTGTACCTGTTCACCAGACGATCGGGACAGTTATGTCGCGCTCGTCGCCTATGTCATGTGACTGAAATGAAAATCTCGAAGCTGTGTGCAGCGATCGTTGTATCGTGTGTATTGGTATCTGCGTTGGCTCGCTCCACGAGCGCGCAAACGCGTCAGACGGTAGTGAGTATCGATGATGGTACCGGCAAATTGCTGAATCTGGTTGTCGGTAGTATTACGGGTGCGAGCCAAACGCTGACGTTTCCGGGCTTGAGCGGGTCTGGTACGGCGGTCGTAAGCACGGGCGTCGTCGCGACAGGATCGATCTTGTACAAGACCAGCGGCGGGACCTACACGCCGGTCGGCGGAACGCCTGGCGTTCTGCTTGGCGGCACTACGCCGACGTTCGGGCCGGTCGACCTGACGAGTAACCTAGATGTTTCCGGACAGCTTCCGGTGGGGAATGGCGGAACGGGGACGAATTCGCTTTCGAACCTGGCGACGAATCTTAAGCCGTATGCAACGAATATCCTGCCTGCAAATGCGGCCGGCGCTCTTACGAACGATGGTGGTGGCAATCTGTCGTGGCAAGCCGCGCTGACCGATCCGATGACGACCGAAGGCGATATGATGTATCAGCACTTGGGTTCGACGAGCCGCCTGGCCGTTGGCTCGAACACTTATATCCTGGCTTCAACCGGTACCGATCCGGCTTGGACCGATCCTTCGACGATCACGGTCGGCACCGCAACGAATGCGTTGAAGGTAAATGGTAATACGATTCCTGCGAATGCGGCGGGCGTTCTTACGAATGATGGTGCGGGTAACCTTAGCTGGGGCTCTGTGCTCACCAACCCGATGACCGCGACGGGTGATATCATCTACTCGAGCAGCAATACGGGCACACCGGCACGGCTCGGGCTCGGTACGAGCGGTTACATCATGACGGCTGGGGCATCGGCTCCGCAGTATACCAATCCTTCGACGATCACGGTCGGCACCGCAACGAATGCGTTGAAGGTAAATGGTAATACGATTCCTGCGAATGCGGCTGGTGTTCTTACGAATGACGGCTCGGGTAACTTGACTTGGGGTTCTGCAGGAAGCGGCACTGTAACGAGCGTTGCACTGACCACACCTTCTTTTCTAAGCGTTGCAGGCTCACCGGTTACCACGAGCGGTACACTGGCAGTCTCGCTTGCAAGCGAAAGTGCGAACACTGTTCTGGCTTCTCCGGATGGATCAGCAGGGACGCCCTCGTTCCGCGCATTGGTCGCCAACGATATTCCCAATCTGGATGCCTCGAAGATTACGACCGGTACATTATCTGCCGCGCGAGGTGGTACCGGTAATTCCAACTTAACCTTCCCCAACGTTACAGGTACTGTTGCGGTACAAACCGGAAGTAGCGGTTATATTCTTAACACGCAAGGACTTGCGCTTTCCGGTAGTGACGTTACAAATAATACGACAACGCTTGCTAACACTGGCCTTTCGTTCTCCGTCGGAGCTAACGAAACGTGGACGTTTGAATGCATGCTACTTGTTAATGGCGGTAACAGCACTGCTAAGGCCGGAATTGAAGTCGGTGTGACTGGGACCAACAGTCCAACGATTAAAGTGGCTACTTATGGTACTGGTGCCAGTGGAGCCGGTTCATTCACTTCTGCTAGACTTGCTTCAAGCGGCATAGCAACGGCTGCTGGTTTTTGTGGTGCAAACCAAGCTGGCAATGATGGATTTATTATCATATATGGTACAATAAAGGCTGGAGCCTCGGCGAGCACAGTTAATATTCAATTTTGCGCTTCACAAAGCTCAAGCACGCCAACTGTTACAGTTCAAACCGGTTCGTACGTTAATGCACGCAAGATGTAAGCGTCTTAGCTAATAAATTTTTCAACCCCGCTAGCTTAGCGGGGTTTTTTATTTGTGAACGCCTTGAAGATATTCTACCAAACAAACGGCGTCCAGATCAACTTGCCGAGGAAGAACGGCTGCTGCGTTAGTGTCGATGCGGTAGTACTTTGTTGATTCAGGTGTAACTGAATTTCGAGCAGCATGTTGCGACTCGCATTTCCGGGCATGAACGTGTTGAACGGAATATCGGTAATAAAGGCTGCTTGCTGGCCCGTATTATTGTTGCCTACGGGTAATTCTGTTTTGAATGTGATGTTCCTGTAAGCAGCCGTGAGCTGCACTCCCTGACCGACCTGATACGTAGCAGAACGGATCGCGAACGCCGAACCGGATGAGCCGAGATAGTTACTTAAGAAATCGCTAAAGAGCTGGCTGCTTAAAGTAGAACCTGCTTGAGCAAGTACTTTTTGAGCTTGAGCGTCATTAGCCTCATTCTTAAAATATCCGCCGGTTGTAAGGAAGTAAATAGCGTCTTCCAATGCCTGATCGGAGGTTTCGGGACGCTGGACAAAATCTCCGGTCGCTCCGCTTTCGTAGACGCGAGCCGTCAGTAACGGATTTGACTTTGTACCTGTGAGTTGTAATTCGATCTTTGCCTGTTGCTGATCGTATTGGTTTGTGCCGATATAATCGGCGGTAACATTGATCTCAGGGTTACTAAAATCATTTGTAAAGCGAATTCTTCCATCCGTAATATTAAACGTTTGATAGAACCGGAAAGAAGAATTCGGACTAAGGTCGAAGCCGCCGGTTGCAGTCGTTTGCAGGTTTTCACCACGTTCTAATTGTAAGCTGCCTCCGCTTTTTAATTCGGCTTTTAGCTGTGTACCCAACACCCCAAGGGCTCCGCTGAAGGGTATTGTTATTGTCGCATCGCCTTGAGTGTTAATGCGAAGATCCATTTGAAGGCGATCAGTAAAGGAAGTGGTGTTTGCGGTACCACTGCCTGCCGGCGTTGTGCCTGTTGTATCATGCGAAAGAGCCGTCCCATCATCATTATAATAGATCTCTTTCATGTTATTAGGAAAGAGAGTGTCGTCGATCATGCTAAGGCGAATAGAGCCGGCCTCCCGTTCGAGCTTTGTGCGCTCTGTTTCTGTATAGGCCCGTCGTGCTCGCCTTAGGTTCTCGATCGAATCATTGGGCAGCGTCTCATAGATAATGTCACCACCGGTCACGTTCTGGTTTGTTCCTCCGGTTTGCGGCATGATGACATTGGCGCTGACGATATTGATGGTGCCCCTAATGATTGGGTTCTGGAATGTATTATAGAAGTGAAAATCTTCTCCATCGGTATTGATCGTGACCGGACCATAAACTGTACCGAGCGATTCGCGGGCAGCGTTCGTGAGGACCATCAGGCGATCGGAGTGAAGGCGAAGATCGAAGTTGGTTATGTTGAAGCCTTGAAAATCGAGATTACCATTCAATGTGGCCATTCCATTAGGGTCATCGGCATCCACGTTGCGAATCGTAAGGTTTTGCAGCTTGAGGGAATTGTCTGCAAATGTGAGGGGACCGGCTACCCGATACCACATGTTGGTCGATGCAAGCAGGAATGCTGCATCATTGATCGTTGCCTGACCGGTATATTGAACATTCTGGCGAGTACCGGTCACGGCAAAGTGAATATCTCCTGTCCCTTCGATCTTACTGAATGGCGGTATGAACGGCGTAGCAACATCCAGCGGAAATTGGCTGGCATTGATGCTTGCGGATAGAGGACGTACGACCGCCGCTGCACTGTCTTGTTCGTAGGTTGGGCCGCGCTTCAATGCAATGGTCATCGGGATGCTATCGATCGTAGCCCGCAATTCGCTTCCACGGATCGTGCTCCCATTTTGCGCCATGCCAGTAACATTGGCGACATGAACGATCAAGCTTCCCCTCAAGGCCTGATCGCGATAGCTAATATCGACTGCATTAGAGTCGAAACTGATCTGACCTGATTGGTCATCGCCGTAGGTTAGCGAGTCGGCAAATAGCTTGGCTGTGATCTCGGGGCGCTCGAGTGTACCACTCAAGGTGCCGCGAACGTCGCGGACCTTGCCATTGAATTTTGCAAATCCAAATGTTTTTGCGTTCGCTCGGAACGGAAGAATTCGTGGAAGTTGGTCCAACTGAAACGACGGAACTTCAACCCACGCATTTACACTGTCTCCTTGAAGAGTGCCACCCAGGCTCATACGCTGCATCGCCGAGTTGGCGCCATTCATCAGGGGATGGATAATATTAAGCGTATCGATCGTAAGGCGACCCGCTTTGGTCCATATGACATGACTTGGGTCTTCATTCATCCATATATACTGTCGTAGTCCCTCCCCCGAAGGATTATCGTATACGAACCGTAATGTATCGAAGATAAAGTCGAAGTCGCCATTGGGGAAGTGGGCAGTCCCTTTCACCTTGGCGCCGATCGAATTATTGTATTGAGTAGATACACCAAAGTTGAGCACCTGATTTTGGTACACAAATTCTGCTTTAGGATGCTCGAAAAATGCCGATCCCAAACGGACAACTGAATCCGTCATAAAATCCAGAGCAGCATCTAAATGACCGAGGACTTTTTTCGGATCGTTCGATAGATTGTGTGCCACCAATCTAAAGGTAGTTGGCGTCACATGGACTCTTGGAATTCCCTGCCCAAATTGGGGAAGAGCCATTGGGGAATGAGTTGAATCTTTACGAACGAGGCGTGCCGTATCAAAATGTGATACGGAATCACGGTGTGCAAGTACGAGGGAAGGTGTCTTGGAATTGGTATCTACAACTGTAGATATAGAGTCTGCTAATAAGTCGGAATCTGGAATAATAGCAAGAGAGCTATCGATCGAGATTCTGTTTCGCAAGATCAGACCGAGGCTATCACCATTGATGGTAATATCCATATCTCCATTAGGACAACCGCTCACCGATCCAGAAATTACTCCTTCTCCCAGGAGGAATGTTCGAGGCAGGAAATCGGCCAAAGGTCTCAAGTCCTTTATGGTGACTTTATAATTAAAGTCAGCAGAATCGGAACAAGTACGGATAACAGGATACTGTTCACCAGCTACAGGAAAGTCGCGTTGTTCAATTGCGGTAATAAGAGCATTTACATGTTCGGGAACAGCATGAATCAGATCGCCAAGGCGGAAACGATGTTGAACGGATACATCCGCCATCTGACTATTTATAGTAAGCGCATTATCACCGGATCGCGTTGGGGCGAGAGTGGCGTCAGCGATCACATCCTGCATTGGATGTCCTTTGTATTCCAGATCGAAGAGTCGGGCGTGGAGTGTGCCAGTCAAGTCCTCAAAGTTTTTCGCTGTGCCTGCGACTTTCGCGTCGAGATCGACACGCGAAGGATTCGCAGAATTTTTTCCCATCACTTCTGCTAATCGAAAGTCTTTGACGGTGCCATCGAACCGGAAGGGAATAGAAGGCGCAACCAAGTTAGCCGAGGCGCTTCGAACATGAACTTCTGGCCCACCTTGCACAACTGCATCCAAGTGATCGGTAGTAAGCGTGCCACTTTTCATTGAACCTGCCAAGTCCAAAGAATTGACGTGGTACTTTCCAAAAAAAGATGGAGCAGTTTCTTTTAAAGTTATATCGGTTGTAAGAGTCTTCCAATTGGTACCAGTACCGGCCAGTTTAGCATCGGTGCTAATAGAGCTTTCAAACTCCGGCTTTTTTATCAGTGCAGCAATATTGAAGTTCTGTGTTTTAAGGTCGGCCGTATATTTAAATTGATGATTGTGAAGGTTCAACATTACGTCCGCGGTGATATTACCTGCACCGCTCGACTTGGCGTCAAAGATCGTGTGGAAATTAAGAGGCTCGCCAGTATACGTTAGACTACCAATGTTAATATTGCCGAACCGGCTCAGGTCAGGAAGATGCAAGCCGGGGACATAGTCATTGAGGGTAGCATTAGAAAGATTGCGTCCCTGCAATTTAATATCCATCGTAAGAGAATCGGTATGATGGAGATTGCTGAGGTCACCGGCAATTAGGATGTTGCCTCGATTTTTAAAATCGAGAGCAAGACGTTTTACATGGAGCTTACCAAATTCACCGTTCGTTTCCAGATCGATTCCAGGTGACCCAGCTAAGAATCCAAGCGGCTTTGGTAGAAACTGCTTTAATTCATATGTGCTGATGACCGGTCCATTCATCGAAACTTTCACGGAGGAATGTTGAAGCGAAGTAAAGAGGCCGGTCTTTACAATGCTTGGGGGAGCAAGTTCAACGGAAAAACCAACATCCGAATGGCCTGTTGTGATCTTGGCGTCGTCCATTCGAGCCTGGATAGAATCGACGTAGCCGGAGAACTCGAGGTGCTGAACGAAGAATCCGCTCTGCTTTTCTGTAAAGCGAAGATGACTCACCCGTGCTGATTGGGCCGAAGATCCGTGTGCATAAAATCGTGAATCGAGATCGATGCCTTGAACCTGGATATCCGCCCAGTCAATGTCACTTTCTTTTACTTGAGCAGCGAATTCGTGAAGCTGCGAAGGTGCTTGCCTGCTCGGTGCAGCACCGGTTACGATGGCGGTTTGCCGTGCCGGGAAATTATAGTTACGTACATAAAGCTCGCCATTGAGGATACGGAAGCTTGCTAGGTCCAGTATCTGGGTAAATGGTGTGGGTGGCGGCTTATTCGCCGTTGGAACCGGCTTTGTAAGCAGGCTATAATTCCAAACCGTATCTCCAGCAAACTTTACAAATCGAACGACCGGATGCTCCAGGACCATGCTCGTAATTCCGAACTCGTTCTTCCGCAGCCATCTAATGAGGGAATATTTTGCGAGAATATGATCGGCATGGAGGAAGGTGACAGAGTCGTACGCGGTGTTGGTCTTTAACTTCAAGGTAACATCGTTCATCACGAAGCCTTGAAGAAGATTGCCCTTAACTTCCTTAATGATCAGAGTCCCGTTCGTACCTTTTTCAACAGCGCTAACAAGTTCGTTAATAACAAGCCGCTTAAAGACAGGAAGTTGGATGAACAGAACCCCGGCAAACCCAATAAGAATAAGAAGAAGTAAAAGCCAAGCAGCAACCTGACGAGTGCGTCTCCAAACCACGCTCTTCGTCTTTACGACGTGCGGTTTTGCATCGCCATGGACAGGCGGTGTTTGGCCGTTATCATTTGTCGATTGTGGCTCTATGTTCTCCATCCAAGAGAGAGATCCGGTGTTTTCGCGTACCGATTTTAGCGGAATAGCTGAGTTTGTCGTCGAAGCATAAAAGTGCTGCGACTAAACTGCTTAGCAATCTTTAAGCTAAGACTCGTCAGAATGACCTGCAAAAAAGCAAGTCATAAGAAAAACCGGGGGCAAAAGGGGCAAGTTCTTAAACCAACGGCTCTGAGAAAAGATTAATCCAGAACCAGGATTTACAGGATTAGATGGATTTACCGGATTGATTTTTAAAGAATTGCGGGATTTTGGAAAGGTTATTTGTAACGCTCCAGAATTTTCTCGACGATTCCGGTCGTTGAACGGCCTTCGGCAAGCGGTATGGTGGTCACACGGCCGCCGTGAGCTTCTACAACGTCCGCCCCCACGATCGTTTCTCGAGAGTAGTCTGCCCCCTTAATTAAGATATCGGGAAGCACAAACGAGATTAGATCAAGCGGTGTCTCCTCGTCGAAAATGGCAATAGCGTCGGTCGAGCGAAGAGCCCCTAATACTTGCGCTCGATCAAGTTCATCCTGGAGCGGACGCTTCGGTCCTTTGATCGCTTGTACGGAAGAATTAGAGTTGAGTCCGATAATGAGCGCATCACCGGCATTACGGGCAGCCATGAGGTACGAAACATGACCGGCATGGAGAATATCGAAAACACCGTTTGTGAATACAAGCGACTTCCCGGCGTTTCGAAGATCGTCGCGCCATCGAGCAAGTGCTTGTCGGTCGGAGTCAGTTCGAAAAGTAAAAACAGGAGCGAAAGTAACTGTCATTAGAGAGTGTTCGGAGTTGGCTCGATATCTTCGAGAAGTGCCGCGATCAGTTGATCGCGATAAATTGGTACGATGCCAAGTTCCTCGATCACAAGTCCCGCAGCTCGGTTTGCGATGACCGCCGCTTCGCGAACGCTTAGGCCACATGCCATTGTAATGGCGAGCGTCGCGATAACCGTATCACCGGCACCGGAGACGTCCGCTACTTGCCGAGCGCGTGTTGGGATCGTGAAGGGTTCTGCGCCGTCACCTTTAATATGTTCAAAAAGCATCATGCCTTTTTCGCCGAGTGTTAAAAGTACGTTGTCGGCTTTTAACGATTCGAGCAGGCGGAGTCCGGCGGCATTCGTTTCGGCATCGCTCGTTAATTTCGTACCGAGCGCATCTTCTACTTCTTTTCGATTTGGTTTGAAGACGGTGCAGTTCTGATACTCGAAAAAATTATGCATCTTGGGATCAACGAGCACCGGTACGGAGTGCTTTCGTGCGATCTCGATCGTTCGATGGATCATTGAGCGAGTAAGCACCCCTTTATTATAGTCTTCGAGGATGACTGCATCGAGCGAGCGGATATTCTCTTCGAGAATATCAAGGAGGCGATTCTCTGTTTCCTTAGAGATCTCCTTCTTTACTTCATGATCGAGCCGCAGCATTTGCTGGCTACCGGCGATCACCCGAGTCTTGACCGTTGTCGGACGGTTGCGGTCAGTCACTATCCCTTCGAGCGGAAATCCTCGGTCGGTAAAAATACCCTTGAGTAAAAGACCCGAAGTGTCGTCACCGACGACGCCGAGCATCAGCGGTGAAGCCCCGAGACCAAGAATATTGTGGCCGACGTTAGCCGCGCCGCCAAGCCGCGCTTGTTCATCCTCGATTTCCAGAACCGGTACGGGGGCTTCGGGCGAGATACGCGATACGCTGCCAAATGTATAGCGGTCGAGCATAAGGTCGCCAATGACGGCGACACGGGCCTTCCCAAAGGCGGCTGGTAGCGCTTCAATACGTGTTTGGCTTAATTGGAGCATTCGTTAGTTACCGGGCGATTACGATCGTTCAAGGAGTTAACGCAGCCGTAACAGGTCAAATTTCGAGAAAATTGCGACATGCGCTATCCTTTGGGTCATTTCTAAATCCCTTACATGAATGGGGAAGTATTTGCTGAAATGAGGCGTTAATCGGTGAATTCTCGAAACAGAAACTCCCGGACGCCCGTATTCCGGCCCAACTGATTACATGGCAACATCCATCGCGCAAGCCCCGGCTACAGCAGCAAGCGAAGTGCATTCGACGAACGGTCAGTTACCACTCACTGGTCTTGCCGGAGCCCTTGAATCCAAACTTCGTACGAAGACAGCCAAGATCGGCGTTGTAGGTTTGGGATATGTCGGCCTTCCGCTCGCGATTGAATTCGCGAAAAATGGATTTGAGACGCGAGGTATCGATCTCGATCGAACCAAGATCGATCTCCTGAAGAAAGGCGAAAACTACATTCAGGATATTTCGAATGATGTCGTTCGTGAGTGTGTGAAGAAGGGCTCGTTCACAGCGCAGAATGATTATCACAATGCCGGCGACCTCGATGTTATATACATCTGCGTTCCGACGCCTTTCACGACCAATAAGGATCCCGATATTAGTTACATCACGGGTTCTGCGGAGATGCTGGTGAAGGAATTGCGGGATGGCCAGCTTATCATTCTCAAATCGACGACATTCCCGAATACAACAGAAGGAGTGGTCCAGCCGCTTTTAGAATCGACCGGTAAAAAGGTCGGTGAAGACTTCTTTCTTGCATTTAGTCCGGAGCGTATAGATCCGGGTAATCAAAAGTGGACGACATCGAATACACCGATCGTAGTGGGAGGTGTTACTTCAGCATGTACCCGCTTAGCGGTGCTTGCAAATGAGCAGATCATTTCGAAGGTCGTCGCTGTCAGCTCGCCGAAGGTGGCGGAGATGGAAAAGCTGCTCGAGAATATTTTCCGCTCGGTAAACATTGCGTTGGTTAATGAGCTTGCGAAGCTTTGTGACCGAATGGGTGGCATTAATATGTGGGAAGTCGTCGAAGCAGCCGCTACGAAGCCCTTCGGTTTTATGCCATTTTACCCCGGACCAGGTATCGGCGGTCACTGTATTCTTATTGACCCCTTTTATCTTTCCTGGCAAGCCCGCGCATACGATTTTGAGACGAACTTCATTACGCTTGCTGCAGAGACGAATGAGTCCATGCCATTTTATGTCAAGGACCTTGTCTTTAAAGCTGTTGCGGAGCTTCCCATTCGTCTTCGCGACGCAAAGATCTTGATGGTTGGCGTAGCCTTTAAGCGTGATGTGGATGATACACGTCATTCGCCAGCGATTCGCATTATGGAGCTTCTTATCGATGACGGGGCGACCAATATTGAGTTTACCGATCCGTTTGTCGAGCATCTTTGGGTGAAAGGCCGTGATTTTGCCTCAAAACCGTTTAACGCTCAAACATTGCAAGAGGCGGATATCGTGATCATCACGACGGATCATTCACAATATGATTATGATTTCCTCGTGCGTAATGCAAAACATGTGATCGATACCAGGAATGCGACATCCAAAGTAAGTGATCCATCACTTTGTGATAAGATCGTTTTACTCGGCTCTGGTGCTCGTCATGGGCGTCCGCAATCCGTTACTTCAAAAAAAGCAAACGTCTGACGATTGAATACGAAGAAGCTGTTATTCGTCGTTGGTGCTCGTCCGAATTTTATGAAGGTCGCGCCGGTGCTGGAAGCGGTGCGCGCACTGCCTTCGAAGAAGTTCTCGACCATTCTCGTCCATACTGGTCAACATTACGATGCCAACATGTCGGATGTGTTTTTCAACGATCTCGAAATGCCGCAACCCGATCGCTTCCTGGGTGTCGGCTCCGGTTCGCATGCCGAACAGACCGCCAAGGTGATGATCGAGATGGAGAAATTGCTGGCAGAAGAAAACCCAGATCTTGTGCTTGTAGCCGGGGATGTTAACTCCACTCTTGCAACGGCGCTTGTTGCAGCCAAAGCTGGAATAAAGTTGGCGCACATCGAATCCGGACTTCGCTCGTTCGATCGCGCGATGCCAGAAGAGATCAATCGTATTGTTGCCGACGAATTTTCAGATTACTGTTTTGTGACGGAGCCAAGCGGATATAAAAACCTGGCTCATGAAGGTATCGAGGGAAATAGAGTTTTCATGGTGGGAAATACCATGATCGATTCCGTCGTAAAATATCTTCCACGCGCGAACGATCGTTTTAAGACATTAAGTAAGTCTCTTGCTATTGCGGATAAGCAGTATGTTCTCATTACTCTGCATCGGCCAAGCAATGTAGATGAGAAACGAGCTATCGAAATGTTTATAGAGCTGTTCGAGCAAGTGGGCGCGTTAAATCCAGCCTTTGACTCAAAGGGTTCACGCCGGATCGTTTTCCCGATCCACCCAAGGACGAGAAAACGTTTACAGGAGTTCGGTCTTGCTAAGCGGGCCGAGCATAATTCCAGTCTTTTACTTGTCGATCCGATGGGGTATCTCGATTTTCTATCCCTTCAGGCTCATGCTGCGTTAGTACTCACCGATTCCGGTGGAATACAGGAAGAGACAACAGCACTTGGAGTACCGTGTATTACACTTCGGGAAAACACCGAGAGGCCGGTCACAGTGGAAGAGGGCACGAATGAACTGCTTGGCTTCGATCGAACACGAATTTTAGAGTTTGTCCGTAAGGCACTCGAAGGCAAATGGAAGCATCACCAAATTCCCGCCCTTTGGGATGGACACGCAGCACAACGAATTGCAACAATATTAGAATCATCACTTTGAACAGGATCGTCAAATACTCTTCGATCGCCGGAGTCTTTCTTTTCTTGCTTGCTCGGTCGAGCCAGGCACAGTTAACATCTCCGCTTAGCGCGGGATCTTCCATCCCCAAGATGACGGCGGATAAAACGATGACCCCGCCTACATCGGTAGAAGCGCAGGCATTCCAAAGTGGGATCGACCCCAACGAATATCACATGGGGCCAGGCGATATTTTGCAGTGCCGCTTTTGGACGAGCGGTGATGCTTATTATCCGGTCGTTTCGAGCGATCAATCACTCGTCGTGCCGTTGCTCGGCTCCTTCGATGTTCGAGGGAAGACCCTGGATGCAGTTAGGCAAGAAATATTGCAAAAAGCAAGTGAGTCGTTTGCGAAAAGTAAGGTTAGTGAGCCGGTATCAATTACCTTGTACCAGCCGCGAAAGGTCTATGTTAAAGTACAGGGGGATGTATTAACACCCGGTGCGTATGTTCTTTCGGCCGCAACTCGAGCTGATATTGTCGTTGATTTGGCTAATCATAAGAATACAGAAGCTACGACGCCCCCGGATTTTCAAGCTCAGCAGCGGTATCTCGATGAGCAGCGGCAAAGCAAGCAACTGCAGTCGATTTTTGGTAATCGAGATGTCATAACCGCGAGTCAGCGATATATTCAAGTGTCCCATAATGATGGTACAACCGACCGAGTTGACATTGTACGATATAATGCACTCCACGACCCTAAGTCATCACCGCCACTGCGCGAAGGGGATGTAATCGATGTTCCATTTCGCGATGTTACGGCTGGTGTTCTTGGCGTCTATGGCGCAGTCCGTTCGCCAGGTGATTTCGAATTTGTTCAAGGTGATTCGCTCTCCTCTGCCATTAAATATGCTTTTGGACCAACAGCACAAGCGGATTTAGCGCACGTGGAAATTAGTCGATCGAATGGTAACGGGGAAGTTCAGACCAAAGTATACAATGTAGAGGCGATTCTATCCCATAGTGCTCCCGATGTTCCCCTGCAGCGAGGCGATATCATCAACGTGCCTGGTAAGCATGAGAGCATGCATTCCGCTGTTGTTGCGGTTCGGGGAGAAGTGGAGATGCCCGGCGTTTATCCGATCCGGGAGGGCGAGACTCATATTGCCGATGTTGTTAAAGAGGCAGGGGGGCTTACACCGTATGCATATCCCAAAGGAAGCCGCGTTCTTCGCCATGGCCCCAACAGCCTGCTTATGGCCGGCACAACGAATGATATTCAACGAGTTTCGAGATTAGCTAATATGACCGTCGAGGATACGGCAAGCTTTGCTCGGCAATTAGCAATGCGAGAGCCTGATATCGCTGTCGATCTCGATCGAGTTCTGACTCAGGGGGATAAATCAGCGGACGTTACTCTTGCTGATGGTGACGAGATCATCATCCAACGTCGCCCAACTACGGTCTATGTTTCCGGTTTTGTAAATCGAAGCGGATACGTTTCCTATCAGGAGGGAGCGCCGCTCCGTTATTACATCGCACAAGCGGGCGGATACGCTCCTGGTGCTGTTAAGTCCGAAACGGTAGTTATTAAAGCTGGAACGAAGGCATGGTCCGATCCAAGTGATACACGGATAGATGCCGGTGACGAAATCTTCGTCCCGAAAGAACCGGATATCCCACTTGACGTTAAGCGGAACGAGATTACTTCGTATGCAACGCTCGCGCTTGCGATCGCCAGCTTTGCTCTCACGTTATATAATACATTCCACAAGCCGTAAATGAAAAATTACGGCCACGTTTTCTTGGTTGGTGGGATTCTCGCGTTCCTCGCTGTCCGCCCAATCCCCACTTTAGCGCAAACGCTAACTTCGCGCCCTCACATTGGCGTAGAGCAGGTGCCGCTTGATGATGAGATCTATTCGTTCTTACGTCATCTTTCCGTTCAAGGTCTTATTGAAGGCTATTCCGAGGCGCAGCTTCCGTATTCGGAATTCGAAATCGCAGAATTCTTGAGGCAAGTTAAACCAATCGATCTCTCCAATTCTGAAGAAGGACTGCTTCGGAAGTATCTTCGAACATTCGCCCATGAGCCGCGGGAAGCGGTAACGGTCTTTCCGGCACACGACGCAGAGCCATTTTTTACTGGTGGTGTTTTCACTGATAAAGATAAATACATCTATCAGTGGTTTGATGACTCTACGAACTCGGATCTGTTCGTCCACGGTGTTGGAAGTTTAGAATATCGACACAAAACCTCTGATGGCTCGGTGGTGCTGGGGACTATCGGTGGCCGATTCGCTGGCACATTAAACGGTCATGTCGGATATTTTCTTCAAACGACCAATGGTGAGCGATTCGGAGATTCGGCGTTGGCATTAGAGGATCCTCTCCTTGCAAAAAATCGTAATCTTTCTCTTTTTACCCACCAGTTTTACGATTATACTTCAGCCGAGTTAACATATAACAGTGATTGGTTTACAGGGAAGATTGCTCGTGAAGCCGTTGCTATCGGTGGTGGTTATCAGGATAATATCATTCTTTCCTCGAAGGTCCCAAATTACGACTTTATAAGCTTGGGTGCTCATGTCGGTGCTGTACGATATAAAGCGATGTTCGCGTCCCTGGTTGCCGATACCTCATTCGGAACCGACTACCCCGTAAAGTATATGACCATTCATGACCTGGATTTTTTTCTTGGTCATGACTTTGAGTTAGGCTTTAGCGATATTATGGTGTTCAATAAACGTGTTGAACTCGGTTTCTTAAATCCATTTTCGTTTCTCGACGTCGTAAAGCATGGTCTTGATGACAATGACGAAGATAATTCGTTAATGGGTGCACACACGCGATGGCGCGTTACGCCCGGGTTCGAATTAAGAGGTGAAATGCTTTTGGACGATATTCTTGCCAGTGGAATTGGTAAGGGTTGGTGGGGTAATAAGTGGGCATGGCAGTTGGGCGGAATGTGGGCTGGAGCGTTCGGTATTCGCGATCTCGATTGGGCTGCCGAATGGATGCACATTGAACCGTATGTATACACGCACTGGAACACGGATATTGATCGCTATACTACTTCGCAATCTGTTCTTGGTGCGCAAATCGGGCCGAACGCGCTGAGCTATTGGTCGCAGCTACGATGGACGCCGACATCGAAATGGACGATCGATCTGGAAGGACAGTTGGTCGAAAAAGGCGAGAATATTTATGACACAACAGGTCAGCTCGTTTTTAATGCTGGTGGCGATTACAATGTCAGTCTCGGAAATCAGGGGACAGAGAGTAACACACATTTTCTGACAGGACGTCGCGTCAATATTACTACCGTTAGTCTTACACTGGAATATGAACCGTGGCGTGATATTGTGCTCTTCGCTCGCGGAACAAAGAAGAGTGTCGATTACTTAAGTGAAGCTCCTCAGACACCAGGAGTCGATCTTAGCGGCGTAGCAGTTTCTACAGCGCCGCGAGAATTCCCAGGGACACTTATTGCAATTGGCGCGCGAGCGCTATTCTAATTAATAGCTTTTATATAGATGGATACTAATCCTTCTCAAATCTCAACGTCAGTTCCACCGGATGCTGTCGCAGCAGGTGGAGTGCCGCCGGCTTCAACACTGCCTCCACTAACGCCAGCGCGCAAAGCGTGGGTGGAAAGCATAACGATTCTGCTACTTCATAAAAAGCTAATTCTAGGTGTTTCCCTCGCTGTCACAGCGATCGTGGGAGTGTATGCATTTACAATGATGCCCAATTATTATAAGGCCCGAGCGGTAGTCTTGCCTGCGCGACATGCTGGAGGTGCCTTGGATAATGTGACGTCAGGGCTTGCTTCCAGTCTTAAGGATCTTGGTATTAGTAAGCTACATGGAGGGGAAGATAGTTATAGCCCACTTTCTCTCTTGCGGAGTCGAGAATTAATGGGAAAATTAATTAAGCAGTTTAATTTTCAGAAAGTATACGAGGACAAGACTTTCGAAGATGCGATTGATGATTTTGCTACTAATCTCGATGGTGAATTAAGCGAAGAAGGAAATTTTATTATTTCCTTTGAGGATACCAGCGCGACTCGTGCTGCAGCCGTTACAAACGCCGCAGTTCAAGAGTTGAACAATGTAAACAGTCGGCTGGCGAAAGACGAGGCTGAGCATAATATTAGTTATGTCGAGGCTCGATACAAGCAGAATGAATCTGATCTCGATTCGATCGAAACGGCACTCTCCGTCTTCCAGAAGAAGTATGGAGTTTTTGCGCTAACTGAGCAAGCTAAAGCAGAATTAACTGCTGTCGCGGGGCTTGAAGAGCAAAAGAATATGGCAGAAATTCAACTCCGAAACGCTGAACTTATGTATGGTTCCAATGCCGGAGAGGTTGCCGCGTATAAAAATACGATAGCCGAACTTTCGTCCCGATTAGACCAAATGAAGTCGGGTATGGATGAAAAGGCTAGCTCCTTCGTGCCTACGAACGTTATGCCGGATGTTGCACTCGATTATCTGCGACTGACACGCGACTTCGAGATTCAAAGCAAATTGAAAGCCTTCATTCTTCCCGCATACGAACAAGCCAAGCTCGATCAAGAAAAAGACCTTTATGGCTTTGTGACGCTGGATAGCGCAACTGTTCCGGTTAAAAAATCGAGACCGCATAGGTCAATACTCTTATTAGGGGTTCTTTTCGGTAGTTTTATGCTTACTTCGATTATAGTAATTTTAACCTCTCAAATGAACAAGCTTCGCACGCAATTCTATGTTGATCAGAAGATCATTAATTGATAGATATGGCATTCGGTCCTTTTTCATATAAAGTTTTTTCTTCCTCCGAAGCAAATTTATCCTCTCTTGTTATTTCTCCTAAGCAACAGTGGATAATTGCTATTATCCTGATAGGAGTTCTGGGTGGCGGGACAATTATTTTTGGCTCGATCATCCCGATCATTGCATTGATCGCAATTGCAATTATGAGTGTTGTCGTCATAAATCCCTTTTTATCCTTATTAGGGGTTCTCGTCGTCAATGTTTTCCTTGCAGTTCGATCCCCTGTTGCTGCTGTTACGGGAGCACCGTCTGCCATTGAGCTAATAATCGGTGTACTTCTTTCCCTAATTATAGGATATTGGTTGATTCAGCTTCGAATTTTGCAATGGAAGTCTCTTAGTACTTCGGTAGGGCAACTGCTAATCGTTTTTTTTGTAGCGTGGTCAATTATGGCGACCATAATTGGTCTCTCCCAGAATCCTACATCGTTTCAGTATTCTCTGCGAGAACTTCTTAATGTAATGCCGCTACTGTTTTTGCCGATTCTTTATGAACGATATATTCCTGCATACTCTAGCAAGGAAAAACTGTTGTGGAAGATTATAGTGCTTTGTGGTATTGCGATTATTGTCGCTAGTATTTTACAAATACGAAGTCATCTCATTCAAGCGGTCTATCTTTATGAGGCGGGGCACAGCACTGCAGATGTAGTCTTTTGTAGTTTCTGGGTTTTATTTGTCGTATCAATAATGACGACGACTCAAAAGTTACGTACGTTATTGATTTCGTACGGCGCGTTGGCCTTTGGTTTCATAGGAATTTTGATCTCAATGAAGAGAAGCTTGTACATATCTACCGTGATTTGTACCTTTATTGTTGTACTGCTTGGCTCGAAAGAAGAAAGACGCCGAGGTGTTTTTCGTCTTGGGATGGCTATTGTTGCAATCGTTCTGATTTTTATGCCAGTGTATTTCTCTTCCCGTCTTACCCGACTAATGCTGGCGGCATACGTTCATCGCTTTTTAACGTCTCAGCATATTACTTCAGATCTCTCACTGCTGAACAGATATGTTGAATATGGTTACGCTTGGAAAGCTGTTTTACACTCACCCGTGTTTGGTTACGGGTTCGGAGGGCGGTTTCGCACATTTGAGATCATTGATCGAGTTCATAAGTGGGTTGGATTTACACATAATAGCTATTTGTATATAGCTGTGAAGGCGGGCATTATTGCCTCGGTTTTATTTATTGCTGCATACTTCTCTTTTATTATTAAAGGATTTAAGCTGTTACGCTCAAAAGGTACTTCTGTAATGGATAAAATGATATTAAGGGCATGTCTAGCAAGTCTTATCCTTTTCTTATTTTTTGCGTCAACAGAACCTGCCTTTGATTCAAAGACCGAGTTGGGATGGATTGCTCTAATGTGGGGATATTTTTTAGCTCTCGAACAGCAAAAAAAGACTAATAAGACGAGCGAATTTTCCTTAAGTGGTAGTTAATAGAGAGGTTATGAAGCAACTCCAAACCCAACCATTAGGAATGCGAGTACTTCGAGGCGCGGCGGCTGGCTTCTCTATAGGTATCCTTACTAATATTATTCTTTTCGGGGGACAGATACTAATTCCGAGAAGATTATCCAGGTTGGAGTACGCCGATTTTACCGTTTCCCTAAGTTTTGTTGTGTTACTTTCCTTGATTGCGGATTTTGGTATGCTTCATATGCATACACGAATGTTAGCGCGAGCAGAAGAAGAAGTCAAGGTGGGCCAGCCTGATAATCGCGGGATTATACTCGGTAATATACTTGTGTCGCGCCTAGGTCTAGGGATCTTTGTGTATGCGTTGATTATATTGTTGGGTCTTGTATTTTATCCAACAAGAATCGTGTCCTGTATGGCGATTCTAGGAATAACTCTTTTTATCTCTTCTAGGCTTCTTATAGTGCGGGCGGCTGGAGAGTCAGTGTTGCGCAGTCTTGGGAAATTTCATATCGCGGCTGGCTTTGCTTGCCTTGATGCAGTGCTATTCGCCCTTCTGCTGGCGATCCCAAGGAAGCTTTCGCTCAATTATATTTTATGGACCTATACCCTCTGCCATACACCGGGCTTTATATTGCTTTCACTCTATGTGTTCCGGTGGATTCGCCGCGAGAGAATTCGCATTGTTATCAGGCCACGGATGGTAATGATAATGTTAAAAACAGCAACGCCGCTTGCTTTATCAACGGCTTTCTTTATTGCGTATAATGAGCTTGATAAGCTTTTGCTTTATAGTTTAGGTACGCTGGAAAATGTATCCAGCTATGGAGCGATCATTCGGTTGACGGTAGGCTTGGCGCCGATTCCTTATATCTTGAGCGGCATAGTGGCACCGGAGTTAACAAGACTTTTATTTCGAGAGGATATCATTCGTGCTCAAAGATTGGTTGAGATCTCACTTCGCGGTCTTCTTATAGTTGCCGGTGGCGCCGCGTTGCTTTTTACTAGCGCAGCACATGTGGTTGTTCCTTTAATACTTGGTGCAAAGTATGCTTCGGATTCATCGAGTTTCATGTTGTTGAATTGGTTGCTACTTCCGTTGTTCATTTCAAGCTTTACAGCGGAAATGGCAATCGCTTCTGGAAGATTTTGGTTGTGTATGCGGTATATGGCCATTCTATTAGTTTGTATGCTCATAGGTGATCTTATTAGTATTGAGCGATTTGGTGTATCTGGAGCGGTTGTATCAAAAGTAATTGCCGCTACCGTTTCAACCGCGTATCTAATTTTTAGCTTGCGGGCATCATCTTTTTTGAATGTTAAAGGGGTACTAATAACAATTGCTAAAGTTATCTGTGCAATAGTTGTTGCTATAATCCCCTTTTTCTTCCTCAGAGGAAGAGGGTTAAATGATTTACTGGTAGCTACGGCCGTAGTTGTACTATATATTAGTACAATAAAGGTTCTCGGATTGTTTAACGTAACAGAACTTCTCGCGATATTAAAGCGTCTCAAAAAGAATAATGCTGGGCAACGTTTTGATAAGTTAGAAGTCATAGAAGCTTAAATCGTTCAAAGACAGATTCCTAATGACCTTCGAAGTATGAAGATTTCAATAATCATTCCGACATTCAATCGGTGTCAGATTCTTAGCCGCTTGCTTGATTTCTTATCGCATGATACTCAGTCTATAAGTTCTGTTGATTACGAAGTAATTGTGGTTGACGATTGTAGTACAGATAATACCTGGGAGGTTGTTTCTAATAATTTCCCGAATGTAAAGCTGATTAGAGGGGCTGGAAAAAACGCAGAACTTGCTAAACGGTTTGCTATTGAGGAATCTGTGGGAGATTATGTCGTAAATTTGGATGACGACTCAATGCCAGCATATGGTTGGTTGGCAAGTGTAAGGCCAGCGCTTGAAAGGGGCGAGCAAATTGTTCAGGGCAAGATTGTTTTTGTTGATCTAGGAGAAAAAAACTTACAAGATGAACGGACAAAAAAAACGTTCAGAACCGGCTTTAGATTTGATATGATGCCAGTGTCCATATTATATGGTGGGTATCGACCCCAGTACCTTAACAACTGCCACGAGTTCGGATGTTTTATTTCTCGAGATGTACTTGCGCGGGTGCCTTTGGACGATCATAACTTAATTTTCCATCATCTGGGCGAGTCGGCATCCTTCTATCTTCGTGCAACGAAAGCAGGGTATCGGGTTTGGTTTGAGCCTTCGGTTATAATTGAGCACTTAGGAGCAACTACTGGTGGCTGTGTCGAGCGAAGTAAAAAGGAGAGTCCCAAGAGGAATTGTACACCTTTTGCCATTGGCATGGTCCATAATTTTATGATTCTAGCTAGGATGTATCAGCCTCTTAGAATTCCTCTCTTGATACCTTATTATCTTTTAGGAGGTCTCTATCTATCGTTCAAGCAACGAAAAAATTGTCTCAAATATTTTGTGAAAGGACTTTATTCTGGTTTGACAAAACCATTCTCCGCTCCCTTGACATATAATTTCGAATATAATTCTGCTGAAGTCCTAAGCCGGAAATCGTAAATGCCGAACTAAGAAGGTAGAAAGCAATAAAAAGGCTTCCCTACGCGGTTGTGCGGGATCGAATGTAAAAAGTAGGCAAGCTTCTTTAATCGAAGCCGACAAGTTTATTGTGCTTTCATCGACGCAGCCTCGAAGGAATGATTGCCTAGTAATGTCGGCGTTGATCCGGGTAGATTCTCTGCGGCCTCGAACGGTTATGCCGGTTGTGTATACATTATCACCTCTCTACAGTTCATACCATGGATACTGCGCTGGAATTACCTGACGAAAGAGACTGTGATTGCGAATTGTCCATGGAGCGATAATAGCAGCACATGCTAACAGAAATTTCCGGCGATCAATTGTAAAAACGGCCTTAAGTAATTCCACGGTAAAGGGCGACTGAATTTAGTCTTGGCCGTACCAAATGCTCATTGTTATTGAAATCGTTCAGGATAGCAGGTCGGAACATTAGCGGCTTAATCATGGATTATGCCAAGCCATGAAAATCCTCCAACTAACCCCTCGAATGCCGTATCCCTTAACGGATGGAGGAAATATTGGAATTTATAACATTACTAAGCATCTTGCAGCCTTAGGACACGAGATCACACTGGTCACTTTTCCTTTAGCGTCCCTATCTGATACTGAGAAAGCAATCAAGGATATATCTCGATTTGCGGATATTCGTGTCGTATCTCGTTCTTTACCATCGCGTTGGAAAGTGCTTGCTCGTACGGTTTTTCGAGGTGCTTATCCAATTGAGCGTCGGATGACCCGAGAGATGTTTTCTTTGCTTCGGAAGATCGTTGGGACAAAAGCATATGACATTGTTCATGTCGATCATGCCCATATGGGGAGATACGGCCTCTGGCTTCAAAACGAATTTCAATTACCAGCAATATTGAGGGAGCATAACTACGAATCCCTGATATACGAACGTTTTGCTGCAACTGAACCGAATATTCTGAAAAGCCTCGTTGCGAGGGTGCACGGTAAGCGACTTAAGATCGAAGAAGCAGGATTCCTAAGTAAGTTTGATGCCGTTGCTGCTATAAGCGATGAAGATGCGAAACTCATGCGATTGATTGCTCCATCATCTAAATTGACGGTAATCCCAGCGGGAGCCGATACTTATTATTTTACGCCACTTAATCAGAAGCCGGATTCGAACAGGCTCCTTTTTGTAGGGACCTTAGCTTGGGATCCAAATTTCGATTCGCTTAGATATTTTCTGCGTGAGATTCTTCCTCTTATTCTTAAGGCTCGACCGAATACGGTTTTAGACATTGTTGGAAGCGAGGGACATAGAATTCTGCCGTATTCGAAAGATTTTGGTTCTTCGGTCATTGTTAATGGTCAAGTGCCTGATATTCGCGACTATTTGGCCCGTGCTGCCGTTGTGGTGGTTCCGCTCAGAATTGGGGGAGGAATGAGGGTAAAGCTTCTCGAATTCTTTGCGGCAGGAAAGGCAATTGTCTCCACTTCTGTAGGTGCAGAGGGCAATATCGCCGAGGATTCTAAACATTTGCTTTTACGGGACGACAGTTTAGCTTTTGCGGAAGCGGTTTTGCAATTGCTGGCCAGTCCTAATGATCGTAAGAGCTTAGGTGAGAACGCTCGAGCGCTTGCCTGTTCCGAATACAGTTGGGAAAAGATCTCGATGCGGTTCGTACAGCTCTATCAGGAGGTCCTGAGTGCTTCCGCGAATCCAAGAATGGTCTAAGAAATAAGCAATGGTATACGTTGCGGTTTTTAGTATAGCATTACTGTTATATGCTTTTTTCGGTTTTCCGATGATCATCGGATTGTTAGCCAAAGCACGTCCTCGACGTTGGAAAAGGGATGATACCTATCAGCCTCGGGTATCCATTGTTCTTCCAATCTATAATGAAGAACTGATTTTAAGGCAATGCCTTTCGGCTATTATTACTCAAAATTATCCTTCTGATAAGGTCGAAATCCTGTGCGGCTCGGACGGTTCGACCGACCAGACGAACGCAATCCTTGAAGATTTTAGCAGCCAATACTCCAATCTTCGTCCTTTCTTTTTTCCAAACCGAAGGGGAAAAATGATGGTGATGAATGATCTTGTTCGAGAGGCGCAAAATGAGATCCTTTTTTTTACGGACGCCGACGTTGTGTTAGGTCCGGATTGGATACGTTATCATGTTTCTAACTACGTCGATTCCGAAGTGGGTGGCGTAACAGGTCCCTTGCGTTTTGAAACTGAAAGAAAAGACGGTACAACCTTGTCTGAGGCTGGCTTTCTTGAAATGGAATGTCAGCTTCGTCGGAACGAAGCGTTGATCTATTCTTCAACTGGTTTTTATGGTTGTAATTGGTCGATGAGAAGAGAGAACTGGAAGGATTTGCCCAGCCAGACTACCTGTGATGATCTCTACGAGTACTTGGCTGTTATTGATAAAGGCAAGAGGTTGGTTTATGACGAGCGTGCAATTGCTACCGAGATCTATGGACGAAGCTATCAAGATGAGTTCTCTCGCAAAACTCGGTATGCCGCACGAAGCCTCGACGCTGTAAGCCACTTCCCTCAATTGTTATTTCGCTGGCCGGCCGCCGCATTTTTATGGCCTCGTAAAATGCTGCGATGGTTAACCTTTGTCCCGATTACTGTTTTAATTACTGCAATAACAATGGGGGTGTTTCGACACGAGTCATGGAGTTATGTTTTTGCTACAATTGGAATAGTGAGTCTTTCTCTTGTCTTTGTAGGTTGGCTTGGTCGCAATCTTAAACACAACATACCGATTGCGAGCCAATTATTCTGGTTTACACAGATGAATATTGCATTTCTTCGTGGTGTTTATGAATTCCTGTTTTCAAGGCAATCCGCATTGTGGCCGCAAACGACTCGATACGCTGGTTCTCCTTCGGCAGTAATTTCTGATCAGAAAACATTATCGTGACCCAGCGTAAGGAACTCCTGCTTCTCTTGCTCGGCGATTTTATCGCGTTGAACGTGGCATGGCTCGCGTTTTATTGGCTGCGCGTGGATTCAGGTTGGTTTGTCTTCCATCATGGTCCGACCGATCTCAGCCCCGATCAATTACCATCCTCTGCATTCTATCTCTATGTTTTTTGGATGGTGCTGTTCGTGTTTTTTGGTCTTTATCGTCCTTGGTATGTCCGCGCACCGTTCGATGAGATCGTTACCATCTTGAAGACGCTTGGGGTGGGTACGATTCTTATATCGCTTATTATTTGGTGGGATCCAACACATACTGGAAGTCAGGTTTCGAATGATCCGCGAGTGCTAGGGGTGACATACTGGGGGGTAACTTCCATCTTCTGTGTGGGAGTAAGATCACTTATTCGGTATGCACAGCGAAGATTGCTGGAGTCTGGTGTCGGCACCCGACCCTCCATTATTATTGGTGACCCTACTAATGCTAAGTCCTTAGCTGCTCGTGTCGTTAATTATCCGCGATTAGGATATGATGTGATCGGCTACGTAAGCCCAAACGGAGAAGCGAATATCCCAGTAAATATCACGCTTGAACAGCATAATGGTAGGGCAATGGAAGCGAAAAAAGTGATTCCTCGCCTGGGTTCTATCCACGAACTGGAGTCGGTTATCGATCAGCATCAGGTCAAGGAAGTGCTGATCACTTTGGGGTCAAATGAGCATGATAAACTCATGGAAGTGATTTCACGGGGTGCGAAGTCCAACGCTGGACTTAAAATCGTACCGGATCTCTATGATATTGTTTCCGGTCAGGCTCGAACCCGCGAAATTTATGGCTTCCCGCTTATTGATATTAATCCTGTACTTTTACGCCCGTGGGAAGAAGCTGCAAAGCGTACTCTCGACATTATCGTGAGTTTTCTCGGATTAGTACTCGGCAGCCCCTTTTGGCTGATCGTTATTCTTGCGGTGCGTTTGACATCAAAAGGACCACTGATCTATTCTCAAGAGCGCCTGGGAAAAGATGGTAAGCTCTTTCGAATTTATAAATTCCGCTCAATGTATGTTAATGCGGAAGAGCGCGGTCCGCAATGGGCCTTGAAAAATGATCCTCGGGTTACTCCTGTTGGCAGATTTATACGAAAATCGCACCTGGATGAGGTACCCCAGCTTTGGAACGTGCTGAAAGGGGATATGTCACTTGTCGGCCCCCGTCCCGAGCGAGAATTTTTTGTAAAGCAACTTATTCACGAAATTCCGTACTATACGCGTCGGCTGAAAGTACGTCCGGGAGTCACCGGATTATATCAGACTGTCGTTCATAAGTATGACGAAAACATTGACGATGTACGACAAAAAGTTAAATATGATCTCATGTACATCGAGTCAATGTCATTTCGGTTGGATCTTAAGATCTTGATCCGCACGCTATACATGATGATCCGCGGCAAAGGGCAGGCGTAATTCTTTGACTTATAAATTCACCACAGTGAGCTTAGATACTCTTTCAAAACCCATTCAAATGGTCGATGTACTCGGCCAATATTATCGCTATCAAGAGGAGATCGACAACGCGGTTCTGGAGGTCGTTCGAAGCGGTAAGTACATTAACGGTCCTTATGTACAGCGCTTTGAAAAAGCCATGCAGGACTACCTTGGAGTAAGACATGCGATCGCGTGTGCTTCAGGTACAGATGCTTTGCAGCTCACCCTTATGGCTATCGATGTTAAGCCTGGCGATGAGATCATTACAACACCGTTTACTTTCGCCGCAACGACTGAGACGATTGCATTGCTGGGAGCTACTCCAATTTATGTAGATATTGATCCCAATACATTCAATATCGATGTCGAGCAGATAGAAGAGAAAATTACATCGCGCACTCGTGCAATTTTACCAGTGCATCTTTTTGGGCAGCCGGTAAATATGACTCGCATAAACGAGATCGCAAGGAAGCATAGGCTTATTGTGATTGAAGATGCGGCGCAAGCCGTTGGGGCAAAGTGGGAAGGTAAAATGGCTTGCTCGATCGGTGATATGGCCGCTATTTCATTCTATCCTTCGAAAAATCTCGGAGCGTTTGGCGATGGTGGAATGGTCACAACAAATGACGATAAATTGGCCCATGTAATTAGAACGATTGCAAATCATGGTTCGGAGCGCGCATACTATCACGATCGGCTTGGAGTAAATTCACGGCTCGATGCAATTCAAGCTGCTATTCTGAATGTTAAATTGCCGTATTTAGACGAGTGGAATGCTACTCGTGTAGCAGCGGCAGCTACGTATTCAGAAATATTTGCTGCACATTCGGAACATATTAGTATTCCAAAAGTTGATCCTCATGCTGAACCGATCTGGCACCAATATTCAATTATATTGAAGAAGGGTCGCGAGCCCGTTATCGCATATCTGAAGGCCGCTGGAATTCCACATAATATTTATTATCCGGTACCGCTACATCTTCAGAAAGCTTACGCTCAAGGCAAAAAAGGAGATTTTCCTCACACTGAGTTTGCTGCTGAGCACATTTTGTCGTTACCAATTCACTCTGAGATAACGAGCACTGAAGCGGAGTTTATAGCAGGTCATGTATTGGAAGCATTAGGTCTGTAACCCCAATGTCCCGAGCATTAATTATTATACCGACCTATAACGAGCGAGACAATATTGTTCGGCTCGTTCATTTGATCTTCGATCAACAGACACTCTGTTCCGATACAGAGCTGCACGTCCTGGTGGTGGACGATAATTCACCAGATGGTACTTCCACAGTGGTTGCCGATCTGCAGGCGAAAGAAGATCCAGACCATAAGCGAATTCATTTGCTGACACGTCCAGGTAAAATGGGGCTGGGTACCGCTTATGTGGCCGGGTTCAAATATGGTCTCAAGGAAGGCTTTGATTATCTCTTTGAGATGGATGCGGATTTTTCTCACGATCCCAAGGAAATTTCCACTTTTCTTCGAGAGATCAAAAACTATGATCTCGTTATAGGCTCGCGATACATTCCAGGGGCTCGTGTCGATAACTGGCCCCGTCGACGCTTATTATTGTCTTATAATGCTAATGTTTATGCCCGTCTTGTGACCGGTATTCCGGTTCGCGATGCTACAGGCGGTTTTAAGTGTTTTCGACGCAACGTCTTAGAAGCGATCGATCTCGAGGATATTCGTTCGAATGGATATGCTTTCCAGATCGAGATGAATTTTCGCGCGTGGCGCAAAGGATTTCGTATTAAAGAAATTCCGATCACGTTTGTCGATCGTCATGCTGGCACAAGCAAGATGAGTAAGGCTATTGTACGGGAAGCCGTAGGAATGGTCTGGAAGTTGAAGGCTCGGGCTGTCGCGGGAGAGCTATAGCCCTTATGGACATTTCCGTCATAATCGTTAGCTATAATGTCAAGGAATTCCTTCGCGGTGCAATAGCCAGTGTGAGGCGTTCTTTTGATGTTGGCAATCTCACTGGAGAGATCCTCGTCGTCGATAATGACTCGTCTGATGGCAGTGCTGAAATGGTCGCTGCGGAATTTCCAGATGTCCGATTATTTGCTCTGAACGAGAATCTCGGTTTTGGTCGTGCTAACAATTTAGCATTGCGCGAGGCAAAAGGAGATTACTTGTTGCTGCTTAATCCCGATACGATCGTTGCGGAGGATACGCTTCGAACGATGGTGGATTTCATGCGAGATCATCCAGATGCGGGCTTGGCAGGTTGTAAGCTACTAAATGGTGACGGTACATTCCAGCGACCGTGTCGTCGCGGTTTTCCTACCCCCTGGGCGAGCTTCACCAAACTCTTTGGCTTAGCCGCTCTCTTTCCGAATTCAAAACTTTTCGCCCGCTATCATTTAACATATTTGTCGATTGACGCCACTTATGAGGTCGATGCACTTTCGGGTGCGTTTATGATGCTATCCCGAAAGGCATGGGAGAGTACACGTGGTTTCGACGAAGCCTTTTTTATGTATGGCGAGGATCTGGATCTGTGCTATCGTATAAAGGAGGCCGGATTAAAAGTCTATTATGTCCACTCGACGGCTACGGTGCACTTCCAAGGTGAATCTACGCGACGAAGCACAATCAATGAAGTAGCGGTCTTTTATGATGCCATGCACGTCTTTGTGAAGAAGCATTATCGTGCATCAATCATCTTTAGCTTGCTGCTCCGGTTAGGAATTTTCTTGCGAGGAAAGCTCGCCGTAGTTCGAAAATACCGGAGCTCGTTTGCACTTGCTGCGCTGGATTACCTTATGCTTGTTTTCAGCGTTCTTATTGGCTCATTCATATTGCTTGGTAGTTGGATGGGATTACCTGAAAAAGATTATCCGTCCGCCCTGATTTTCCCGCCGCTTGTTTCCTGTATTCTGCTCTATCTGCTCAAAGCCTATCATTCAAGCAGCCGCTGGAGTGTCCGGCCAGTGTTGATAGCCATTCCTGCTATGCTTGTCGGGCTTTCCTCCCTTACGTACTTCTTCAAAGAATTTACGGCGAGCCGTCAATTCGTCGTGGTGGTTACCGTCATTGCGGGATTTCTGCTTTTAGCAGATAGACTCTTTCTGAGAATATTACGCCGCTCGTTCGGTATCGGCTCATCAGCTTCTCCTTTTCTTCGACCTACACTTATTGTGGGCACCGATAAGGAAGCGGTTCGCATTGCAACATTGCTAAAACGGATGGAATTTTTACGCCGCTATCAGGTCGTCGGTTTTATCGATAATACTTTGGAGCGGGTTGGACTGCATTTATCGCCAGGTATTCCGATCCTGGGTGACGTTCGGACGATTGCCAAAGTAGCTCGAGACAGGAAAATCTCTGAAATAATATTCGCTAATTCATCTTTAGCGTATATCGACGTTCTTGGAATCATGCAACGAACGTCCGAAAGCCTGCCCATCCGTGTTAATTTTTCGATGGTGCCAGTTGCATCGGATATTTTGATCGGCCGTGAAAAGATCGAGTTACTTACCGATGATTCCGGTGATTCATTGGCTTTGGTTTCCGTAGAGAATAATCTGGGCCGTTTATCTCATCGTTTTTCAAAGAGAGTGTTCGATCTGGCGGTCAGCAGTGCAATGCTACCATTTGTTGCTCTCGCAGCCGCAATAATGCCGAGCAATGAACGAGTCACGCAATTAAGGCTATGGGGAAGTGTGTTTCGAGGTGAGCGGACCTTGGTGGGTGTCGAAGATGCTCGTGAACGTGAAGTTTATTACGCAAAAGAAGGGTTTACAAGCCTTGCGGCTGTTACCGCCGGCAGTGAGTGGCGTGATGAAGATATCCGCCAATTCGACCGCTACTATGCTCGCAACCATAGTTTAGGGATGGACTGCGAAATTTTATTGAAAGCCGTGTTTGTCCGTCGGAATGCCAAACGCGGACACTAATAACTTCTGGAATGGCAAAAACCGTATTAGATTTTGAAAAGCCACTCGAAGACCTCGAAAATAAATACGAGGAAATGCGGCAGCTCTCAGAGACCGTTAACTTGACGAGTGAGTTGGCGGCTTTAAGGACGCAAATTGAAGAGCTTCGCCAAGAGATATATCAGAATTTAACCCGTTGGCAGCGCGTACAATTGGCCCGTCATCCGGAGCGGCCATATTCTCTCGATTATATACAGGCTCTTTCTCCGGATTTTATCGAACTTCATGGAGATCGTTCGGTTCGAGACGATCCGGCGATCGTTGGTGGTTTTGGTACACTCGAAGGTATTGGCAGCGTCATGTGGATCGGCCATCAAAAAGGTCGTGATACGAAACAAAATGTTTATCGGAATTTCGGAATGCCGAATCCGGAAGGGTATCGCAAAGCGTTGCGGTTGATGAAGCTAGCAGAAAAATTTCGTAAACCGGTCGTTACACTTCTCGATACACCTGGCGCTTTCCCGGGTATTGAAGCTGAAGAGCGCGGACAAGCAGAAGCGATCGCACGCAATTTGTTTGAGATGGCGAGGCTGGAAGTGCCGATCGTGGTTGTTATTATTGGCGAGGGCGCTTCGGGCGGCGCCCTTGGTATAGGTGTTGGCGACCGGATCCTAATGTTGGAAAATGCCTGGTATAGCGTTATTTCACCGGAAAGTTGTTCTTCCATTTTATGGCGTAGCTGGAATTTTAAGGAACAGGCGGCCGAGGCGCTAAAACTTACAGCAACAGACTTGCTTTCGGTCGGTATTATCGATCGCATTATTCCTGAGCCACTTGGCGGTGCTCATCGCTCACCAGACGTTATGCTCAATACTCTTCGAGAAATATTGGTCGAAGAGTTAAAGTCGTTACTCGAAGTCTCAAAATTTGAGACAACGACGGCACTTGCTAGGCGCTCTGAAAAATTTTCACGTATGGGAATGTGGAGCGAGAACTCGGATAATCTTCAAGCGCAATTTATAGACGACGTGGCGGTCGTGCAAGCTGCCAAATAACGGGCCGAAGACATGCCGGTCTTTACAACTCTTCTTCTCATCTTTGTCGCATTAGCACTGCTTCCCTTGACGCTCCGTTCAAGAGAAGCAAAACGCGAAAAGCGCCGGGCGTCACAGTTAGAGGATAAATTTCGGCTGGCTGCAATGGCCTGTGAAGTGGCATTCCGAGATTCATTCAATGTCGAACTCGATCATACTCGGCAAAGCATCGCGATACTTGACAGTAAGGTGACCTCCGAATGGCTACAAGGAACCAATAGTGAGAGCCAAAGTGGGGCTTCGAAAGAAAGTGTTTTTTTGCTGGCGGCTTACATTGGAGATGTATTGGCCCGGGATCTTAATGCTGAATGGCGTCGCAAAAATGAACAGTATATTCTTATGTTTCCCTCTACCACCTTTGAAGCACTGCCGTTCGAACTCGTTCAGAAGAAACTCGTTTCTCCAGCACACGTAGATTTAACTGTAGAAGTCAACGCGATCTATGAGGCTGTGAGCCCCTCGCCGAAGCCGCAACCCCCTGAAGTGCCAACATCCAGTTTTTCAGATGAGCCAATTTCACCATAAGACGTATATCGAGCATGTTTCTCGCATGAGAGTCCGGTATGCTGATACGGACAAGATGGGTATTGTTTATTATGGTAAATACTTCGAGTATTTCGAGGTTGCACGAACGGAGCTATTGCGTGCTTGTGGACTTCCGTATCGAACCATCGAAGCGGCCGGATATGGACTTCCGGTATCGGAGGCAAGCGCTCGTTATTACCGTGGGGCCAAGTATGACGACGAGCTTTTTATCACTGCAAGAATTCCTTCTGTTGCAGGACCACGTCTGGACATAGAATATGAGGTCCGAATCAATGGTGAAGAAGAGATTATAGCGGAAGGAAAAACAACGCTCGTTTTTGTTTCGAACGAAACTGGTAAGGCTACGCGGCCACCTCAGATATATAAAGAAGCGCTGGAGCGATATCACGAGCATTCAATGGAACACGCAAAGTAAATGGAGCGACTCACCGACATCGAACGCCAAAGGATTCGTATTGCCCTCGTTGAAGATGGGGCAAGGGATGATGTTACCACTCAGGCAACGGTAGATGAAGAACGCGAAGGGACAGGGACTCTTATCGCAAAAGCAGATGGTATTGTTGCCGGTCTGGATGTATTTCGGTATTCCTTTTTGCTTTATGAGGTTCAGCAGGGGATCGTCTCAACGGTCTTCGAATTCAAGGAACGAGTGCATGATGGTGATAGAGTAAAGTACGGAGATCATCTTGCAACGGTGCGCGCCCAATTACGCACATTATTAGCGGGAGAGCGGGTTGCCCTCAATTTTCTTCAGAGAATGTCGGGTATTGCCACGCTAACGAATCAATTCGTAAAAGCCGTAGAAGGGACGGGTGCCACAATCCTGGATACTCGCAAGACAGCACCATTGCTTCGTCCCTTTGATCGGTATGCGGTTCGAGCCGGCGGTGGTACGAATCATCGTTATTCTCTTAGCGATATGATCCTCGTTAAGGATAATCATATTGCCGTAAATGATGGCGATATACAGAGGGTAATTGGAAGGATACGAGAGTATTTTTCTCAACCGAATATAAAGCGCCTGCCGGTGGAGATCGAAGTAACTTCGGTCGGGCAATTGGAGGATGTGCTTCGTTATGGCTCCGGGGTTGTTACCCGTATACTGTTTGATAATTTTGATATAAAACTACTTAAGGAAGCGGTCTCTCTCAATCATGGCATCTATGAAACAGAAGCTTCGGGCGGTGTTACAATAGACACCGTTCGCCAAGTGGCGGAAACAGGAGTAAACTTTATATCGGTTGGAGCGCTTACGCATTCGGTCCGAGCGCTCGATATTTCGCTCGAGATCGTACCGCTATAACGTAGTCGGGTATGATTCGCTGATCGTTGTTTTTTGACATCGTCAAAAAAAGGAGTTTGCATGCTGAATCGTGTTAGAATACTTTTTTTCTCACTCTTTATTGTCGTTCTATATAACCCAGCGCGTGCTCAGCAGTCGGTCGGAACGATCGAAGGGCATATAGGTGGTGTATTTGGCGAAGAAGCAGAAGCCCTTAGGGTTGTAGTCGAGGAAGTTACAACAGAAGCAGTGATCGAAGCAGCGGAAGTTGACAGCTCTGGCAATTTCGCAGTTCGCAACCTTCCTTTTGCTACCTATGATCTCTATCTGAGCCTGCAGTCTCATTCAGCGTTTATTCGTCGGGTAGTTGTTCGTTCTGCCGTTCCAGTTTCCGTTGAGATCGATTCTGTTCCAAGCTTCCAGAATGCCGAGGTAACGATTACGGACACTCATCTCGAACCAACTCAACCGACCGTTCATACTCTGTTCACAGGTCCCGTGATTCAATCACTTCCCGTTTCCAATCCTGCCAAAGGGATAGAGGCTGTGCTGCTTAATAGCCCCGGTATTGTACCCGATGAGGATGGGCGTTTGCACATGCGCGGCGAGGATGCTATGTTGCAATACGTGATCGATGGTATTCCAATAACAAGTAACCAGACGCGTATTTATGCTCCGCTTTTCGATGCTAATTTGATCGAATCAGCAGATCTTTTGCGTGGTAGCCTCGATCCTGAATATGGTGTTGCTACGAGCGGCGTTCTTAATATAACAACTCGCTCTGGGTTCGATGCTACTAACTTCGCACATGCCTTTTATAGTCTGGGGACGTTTAACAACGGTAGTGAGGGGGCTGACTTTGGTGGGCACATCGGGCAGTCCTTCGCGTATTTCGGTGCTTACGGTGACTTCCATTCCGATCGCTATCTCGATCCAGTGAGCGGATTCGATCCTAACCATACGTATGGTAATGGTAATGATTATTTCGGTAAGATCAATATTATTGCAACTGATAAATTGGATATTACTGCTCTTGGATATTATGGAGCGACCCATTTCCAAATTCCAAATAAAGATACGAATGGTAAACAGGACCAGGTTCAGGACGTAAAGTCTTTAATATTTGGTGCTCGTGCCAATTATTCGGTCACGAAGTCTTCAGTGTTAAGTTTGTTGGGATATACGCGTCGTCAGACGGCTGATCTAACGAGCAATGGACTTGACCGTATTACGAATCTAAACGATAGTTCACAATTGGCTACTGCTCTTTTAAGTGAGCGCTATTTTGTTGGTGCACATCGAAAAGATATCGAGAGCGGAGGACAGCTCGAATATTCGCTTCAGACCAAGTGGCTGGGAGATGCAGATGAGATCAAGGTTGGCGCCGGGGGTGAGGTATTCCCGCTGTCGGAATTTTTTACTTTCGCTGTAACAGACACGAACGTTTCAAGTGCCCATTTCCCAGGAGGCGATACCCGATTACAACCGTATGATCTTCGACGCGGTGGTGCGCCGTTTTTAGTTGATACCAGTGCAACTGGTAAGCGATTTTCTGCCTATGCCCAAGATCATGTAACGAATGGCGATTGGACAGTTTCTGGTGGTCTCCGTTTCGATTATTACGATTTGCTCGATCAGGAGAGCGGCCTTTCGCCGAGGCTCAATGTGATCTATCGAGCGAGCGATCGTTTAATATTGCGCGCTTCCTACAATAGGATGTTTATCGAAGCGCCCATAGAGAACGCGCTGGTATCGAGTTCATCGCAAGCGGGACAATTAACAGGTACTGAGCAAAATGGCATTCCACAGATCGTACAAAGCGAGAAATCGCATGTGATGGAAATCGGCGCAGGATACCGGTTAAATAAGTACATCAATATAGACCTGACAGGTTATGGTAAGCTGATCGATGATTTCATTGTGAAGGTTGAACTTGGTAATTCTGGCGTCATCTTCCCGGCTAATATTAAGCAGGGAATTGTGGGTGGAGGCGATCTTGAGATATTGTTACGTGATTGGAATAATTTTTCAGGCCGCCTTGCGTTTTCAACGATCGTCTCGAAAGGCAAAGTCCCTTCAGATGGTACCACTCCATTTGCTGCCGGCTTGGTGCTTGGTGAGGAAGGAGAGAATTATAGCCATCCCTTCGGAGGAGAAGATCTCTTCAATACCGAGCATAACCAGTTGTTGACCGCATCCTTTAGTATTCGCTACGATCATCCAAGCGGTTTCTTCGGGGTTATTGGTGGACGCTTCGATAGCGGTCTTCCGTTTGACTTGCTTGCGCCTACACCGGATTCCGCCCGCGCCATTCTCTTACGGCGGGGATACTCGAATGATGTTATCAATATGCTTGACCTTAGCACAGACATGCCTGGCTCACCCGACCGCTCTGTTGCCCCTCATGCCACGTTCGATGCCTCACTCGGGTATAATCTGGCTGCCTTTGGACTACCCGTTAAACTTACCGGTTCGGTGATCAACATCTTTGACACGCAATACCTGATAAAATTTGAATCGACATTCGGAGGGACCCACTTTGGTACTCCTCGCATGTTCCTGCTTAAAGCTGAACTCGTTCCGTAATGGATAATCGAGAGCGATCGATCGTAGAGCTGTCGGTCTTTGCAGCTCTCCCTGAAAGTAAGGACCAGCTTCGCGAGGCGCTATTGGCGGCGAAGAAGAATGAAATCTCACGCGAAGAGATATATGAAAGCTTTCTTCAGCTTTACCTTTTTGCTGGTTTTCCGGCTGCCTTGGAGGCGATGAGAGCATTGCAGACCGCATGGCCGGCAGAAGGGAATGTCACGGTTCGAGAGCCAGTCAGCTATCCCGATTTTTTAGATCGCGGGAATAAGCTTTTCGAGCGAATTTATGGAAAAAACGCTTCTCGAGTTCGTGATGGCATGATGAAATTGAGTCCCGAGTTAGGGCGATGGGCTATGACGGATGGATACAGCAAGACGCTTTCTCGTCCCGGCCTCGATGTTAAAACGCGAGAATTAGCGATCGTGGCAGTACTTACACAATCAGGTTGGGAGCGGCAATTAGGCTCGCATATTTTTGGTGCTTTAAATGCGGGAGCAGGGGAGCATGAGGTTCGAGAGGCCATCGCTATTGGTGCTCAAGAGAACTCTACCCGTTTTGAAGCCAGCATTAGCCTTATGGATCGCCTTCAAAAGTCATAAAGCACGCAATTCTTGCCCTGCCGTAATTGTTAGTGGCGTGTTTTTGAGCGAATTCTACACCTGTTACTTTTGATGAACATTTTCAATCAGGCCGTTTCCTGGGTCCTCCCGATAATACCCAAGTCCATCGTTAAAAAAGTAAGTGAGCGATACATAGCTGGTGCCACATTAGATGATGCCATGCGGACTGTCCGTTCGTTGAACGCGAAAGGAGCTATGGCTACGGTCGATGTACTGGGTGAATTTATCCATAATCTTAAACAGGCCTGCGATAATACCAAATACTGTTGCGAGGTCTTACGACGACAGAACAAGGAAGGGGTCAATGCAAATCTTTCCATTAAGTTAACGTCACTCGGGCTTGCGATCGATATTGCCGAATGTGAGAAGAATGTTAGAGAAATACTTATTACCGCTCGCGAGAATGGAAACCGGTTCGTCCGAATGGATATGGAAAATTCTCCCTATACACAGCAGACGATCGATCTCTATCGCAAGCTAAGAAAAGAATTTAATAATGTCGGCTTAGTTTTGCAAGCCTATTTGCGCCGCACGGAATCCGATATTGATATGCTTCTAAAGGAAGGCGCCGCCCTGCAAATTCGGACGAATATCCGGCTTTGCAAGGGTATTTACGTGGAGGCGGAAGAAATAGCATATAAAAATCGGGAAGAGATACAGCATAATTATATGCGGTGTCTCGAACGGCTCGTTTCCGGAGGTGCTTATGTGGGAATAGCAACGCACGATGACGTGCTCATTGGGGAAGCAAAAAAACTTATTAGCAAACACAATCTCACAAACGATGCCTTTGAATTCCAAATGCTACTTGGCGTACGAGATCAAGTGCGGGATCACTTGATCCGGGAGGGGTATCGCTTGCGGGTATATGTACCATTCGGGGAGGATTGGTATGGCTACTCCATCCGCAGGTTGAAGGAGAATCCTCAAATGGCGGGCTATATTACGAAGGCTCTGCTGACCGGGAAATAGAAGGTTCTTGGGTTGTGTTTTGACGGCTTTAATAAATTTGCAGCATGGAGTTCAAACATCTCTTTACTCTTGAGGAGGCGCAGTTAATGCTGCACGAAATTCGACCAAGATTGGAGCGTCTGGCCGATCTTAAACAAACATGCGATCATAAAGGCTATGACGTTTACCGTCACCAATACTTTGGCGGCATGGGGCCTAACGGTCAGAAGGCGTTTCCGCTCGAGATGGAGGAGTTGGTTGAGATTCTCACCGATTTTAATGACAAGGGGATAGAGGTAAAAGATCTCGATAAAGGGCTGATCGATTTTCCTTATCGTCGGGCGAATGGGGAGGTTGTCTATCTTTGCTATCTTTTAGGTGAACCGGCTATCGTCGCCTGGCACCGGATAGACGATGGATTTCGCGGACGGCAGAGTTTGAGCATGCTTTAGGCTGTTGTCGTATTTTCGCTCTTGAACGTTGACCACATTCAGGAAACACAATATGAATGGTACTTCAATGAACCGCACCTACGCTCTTTTATTTGGGGTCTGTTTTTTATTTGCGCTCGCTGGTTGCGAGCGGCGGGAAACAGCGGTCACCAAAGATACCACTCAGAGCGCCATCGATACTACTAAGCAAGCCGTTGTACCGCAACCAGCTAAAGCCCAAGGACCCGCGGTCATCTCTGGCGCTGCCCTCGACGGTCAAAAGATATTTTACAGCACAACCTACGGTAAAATTAAAGTTTCATGCGCCTCCTGCCATACCGATGGCCAGCCTGCGACCGTGGATACCCGTTGGCGTGTGGGACACACGCTCGTAGGAGTAACAAGCCGTACGAGTACCTGGAATGGCGCATTCAAAGGCGATGCGCTACAAAAGAATGCCTATGGAGCAACAATGTGCGCGGTAATGTACGAGCATAAAGGGGACGATATGGCAACCGTGATGCCCCAAAGCGATATTGATGGACTAAATGCTTATTTCGATGCCATTAAAAATAATCCGAACGGAATCAAGACGAATCTCAAGATACAATGGGCTACGAAGCCGGCCATTCACGAAGAGGACAAAATAGATGAAAAAGCGGCAGCCGCTGCCGCAAAAGCGATCTTAAAGTTGCCAGGCGATCCCGTTGCCGGCAAAGATATTTTTGGACATACGTGTGCTTACTGTCACTCGATGAACGAGAAGAAAGTCGGGCCATCGCTTGATAAGGCAGTGAAGGATGCTCAGATGGCTGCGAAAGTAATTCGCTGTGGTTCGGGCGCAATGCCGTTCTATGCCAAAGATATTCTCACCGATCAACAGATCGCTGATGTTGTAGCATATCTGCAGCAGCAGTTGGGCAAATAATTAGAGGCTAAGGATCACGTCCACCTTGGGCTCGATCATGGATTGAGTATGAAGGTGTCCATTATCGTCAATGGCAAAAGTCCAGCGGGAGAGTAAGGTTACGAGAATCCAGTTGAACGGTTTATAACTGGCTTCGGCGAACATAAGCGAGCGTTCGTCAAGTGCAAAGAGATCGGATACGCCGTTAATATCTTTTCTTGTATAGATCGCTTTTGCGAAGATCCGGTCAGTGATCTTCGGAAGTGCGACTTCCAATTCCATCCAATCTTTGCCGGTCAGGTTATCCAAATGCAGGTAATTACCCTGGAATTCGAACTCATCCTGAACATTTAAGAATGCTCCTGCCCGAAATCCATTGCCATTGCCGCTGGTAGTATCGGAAAGAAGCGTTAGCTTGGTGATATAATCCTGGGGCTTCGCCTGGTCATCGAATCGATCCCGTTCGTAAAACCCATTGAAATAGCTCGGCAAGAACTGATCGCGATAGAACGAACGCTCGGCACGCAGATCGAGGAGGATATTTTCAGCAGGATAAAAGCTTGTACGCGCACCGACAATAAAGCCCTGATTAAAATGTTGAAAACGAACGTAATCGGCATAAATACGACCTTGGGTCTTCTCGGTCTGCCATAACAGACTTGTAATGTCAAGGCCCAATGCAGTTAAGGGAGCTGGTATCTGAGCCGAATCACGATTGACCACAACAGAATCAAAGGTGCTGTCTGTCGCACTCTTAAAATGTGTTACCCACGGCTCATGATTAGGAATGATCTTCGTCGCATTAGTATCGAAATCGACAACGCCGGTAACGCCAATTTCAAGGTTGTGAAGAATCCAGATATCAGTAAGAAGCGGCAACAATTGGAACGGCCGAACGAAGGGTCGCACTGCTGTGAGTCCGCCGCGCCATGCTGCAATGTCGCTTGTTAGTCCTTCGGCACCGAAGAGACCCAGATCTACACGTGCAGCAGCGCCAATCTTTCGATCGTCGTAGGACGAGCCATTCCAGTAATCGCTGACAAGCGTACCATGACCGATAGAAGCATGTTCGAGACCGCCGATGCGAAGATAGAAATCGTCCTGCGGTTTGTAAAAACTAATGTAATTGATCCACCGAAGAAGCGAATAAGCATCTTTATAATCCTCCTTGCGAATATGACCTTGCTCATCGATCCGAATATTGCCGTCAAACCCAAAGCCCCATGGCCCCAGGTCGAACTGAGGTGCTGCGTGTAGTAAAAAATAGGGTTTGCCGTCAATGATCGTACTACCGCCACCAAGTGCCATTCCGCGGTATGTTTCCCACGGGGAATGTGCGATGCCAAGCCTGTCCGTAAGCGATTGTGAGCGTGCCGCTATAGAAGACAGCAACAAAAGGCAAAGAATGTAGAGACTCTTTTGGGGCATAGGGAACAGTCACTTACAAAGCGAATCTCAGGGGATCAGCCACTTGACCAGGATCACACTCATAATAAGCGCAACAACGTCGGAAAAGATGCCTGCCAATGGCGCATGCCGTGTCTTACGGACGTTCACAGAGCCAAAATAGACGGCTAAAACGTAAAACGTGGTTTCGTGGCTACCCATCATCGCCCCTGCAAGGCGACCCATGAAACTATCCGGACCGTGGGTCTTCATAATATCGGTCATGAGGCCGAGGCTCCCCGAGCCTGAGAGGTTTCGCACAATTGCAAGTGGCACGAGTTCACTGGGGAAGCCCAAGGCATTTGTAACAGGACTAATAGCGGTCGTGAGAATATCCATTGCTCCAGAGGCGCGGAACATGCCGATAGCAACGAGCATGGCTACGAGATAGGGGATGATCCGAACGGCGGTTGTAAA
>Ga0070738_10001449_pt1 | contig 47359 bp, 35 predicted proteins | sample Coa_R2_2_FD_66446 | JGI IMG/M metagenome (GOLD analysis project Ga0070738, IMG submission 66446) | Surface soil microbial communities from Centralia Pennsylvania, which are recovering from an underground coalmine fire - Coalmine... | ecosystem: Environmental > Terrestrial > Soil > Unclassified ...
AAAGCGGCAGCGAGAATGCCCGGAAAATCATCCAACTTCTCAAGGACATGGGTTACACGAACGTGTTGTCCAGCGCCGGCATCGGCATCAAGCCGATCAGCCCCGAGGGCAGCAAACGCCTCATCCGCATGGCCATCCGCTACGCACTGGATAAGAAACTGCCCAGCGTGACGCTGATGCACAAAGGCAACATCATGAAATTCACGGAGGGTGCCTTCAAGGATTGGGGTTACGAGTTGGCTCGCCAGGAGTTCTCGCGCGAAACGATCAGCGAGGACGAAGTTTACAAGGGCGGCGACGCCAAGGGCAAAGTCATCATCAAGGACCGCATCGCCGACAGCATGTTCCAGCAGATTCAACTGCGGCCCGACGAATACAGCGTCATCGCCACCCCGAACCTCAACGGCGATTATCTGTCCGACGCCGCGGCCGCGATGGTGGGAGGCATCGGTCTGGCGGCCGGCGCCAACATCGGCGATCACGCGGCCATGTTCGAGGCGACCCACGGCACCGCGCCGAAATACACCGGCAAGAACATGGCCAACCCCGGTGCCGTGCTGCTGTCGGGCGTGCTACTGCTGGAGCATCTCGGTTGGGATGAGGCGGCCCGGTTGGTCAACCAGGCCGTCGAAGCGACGTTTGCCGAAAGTGAGGAGGTCGCGCAGAAGGGGCCGGGCGGACAACTCTTCGTGACCTACGATATTGCCCGCCAGTTCCCTGGTTACGGCGAAAAAGCCGGCGTGCCCAGTTCGGCGTTCACCGACCGCATTATTCATCATTTACGGGGTTAACCGCCAGGCGAGCGGGGTCGCGTAAGCGCCCCGAGTATGACTCCTCGGGGCGCTTACGCGACCCCGCTCGCCCAGCAGATGCCGCCGGCCTGGTAATTCAATGCTTATTACTTGCTCGTCGGCGGTTTCTGCTCCACCGGATTGGTGTCGTAGGAAGTTACCTCGGTTTTCTGCTTTTGCTTCAGCTCAACCTTGGTCTGCTGGCCGCCGATCTCGATGTCCAGCGTGCCGTCCAACTCGACCTCCATGTCCGACTTGTCGACGCGGCCTTTCTCGCGGTTGAACAAGATCGTGCCCTTGGCCTTCTTGCTCTCCAGCTTGGTGTTCTCCTTCTTGATGCGGAAAGGCAGACCGCCGACGCCTTCGGTTTTTTCAGGCGGAAGGTAAGTCAACTTGGAATCCACGTCGATCTTGTCGATGTTCTTGTCGGCGCCCTTGTAGGTATAGGTGTACTCGTTCTTGTACTTGCCGATCGGCCCCATGTCGAGCGTGGTCTCTTTCTTCCACGTTTTGTCCTTTTCGACAGGCTCAGTGGGGATGGCCGCGAAGGTCGGCGCCGCCATCTCTTTCAGGGCGTCCTTGCTGAGAATCTTGTCGAGCAACGGCTGCATCTGCTTGTTGGCTTGAACCAGCTTCTTGACGAACTCGTCCCGGCCATCAATCTCGGTAATCTGGTAAGTCTTGGGATCCAGCGTCACGGTGAAAGTGGAATTGATCAGGGCCTTGAAGAACTCGCTGAGCGGATTGGAGGTGTTGCTGGCGGCGGTGCTTAACGAATCGTACTTGATCGGGCTGCCGCCGATGTCGATGTCCATCTGAACGCCGAGGATCGTCTGTTTCAATTTCCACATGCCGTCCTTCGTTTTTTCCAGCGGCGTCCAGCTGAAATAGAAGGTCTGCGTCTGTTTCTGGGTCACGTCATTGTTCATGACCTTCATGGTTTGATCGGTGCTCGTCGTCATCTTCTGGTAGAAGGTTTTGTCCTTCTCGAACTTCCAGGCGAGCTGGAGCTTGGTGGGATCCTTGGACTCCGTCTTGGCCGCCTCTTTTTTCTCGTCCTTTTTCTTGTCGTCCTTGGCTTGGCCAAACAGGTCCAAACCGGCGAAAGGAAGTGCGACGACCGCGAGGAAAAGGAATGCCGTCAACCGACGCCCGTACAACATGAGGAAAACCTCCCGCAAACGAAGGATTAAATCACGCGACTCGCCGAGGTGCCGGACGCACGCCGGCGAACGGAAAGAGGCGGAGAAGCAGAAAAACGATTTCCTGCCCGATAATACGATTTATCCTTTTTAGCGGTTCGCGCAAGGAGTACAAGGGAACTTGGCCGGTGCCCGTGCATGGGCGGGATCAAATGTCCACGATTACTTCGGCCAGCCAGCCGTCCGGCGTCTGCTCGATGCACAAGCCGTGATAGGTGATCGCCTTGACCTCGTGAGACAGCTCGTGCCGTTGTTGATCGAATGGTTCGCCCCACGCACTGCCCTCTAGACCATTCGCGTCGATCTTCACGGAAAAACGCGACAGCAGCAAATGCTCGACTTCGAAGTGATACAGCAGCTCCTTGAGCCAGTCGAATAGCAGATACTCGCGATCGCTGCCGGGGATCGTCACTTCCAGGCGCTGGACGGCCGAGACGGTATCCAAATCCTCAACGAGAGTGGAGAACAGGGCGAGCGCCGCCTCGGCGAACAGCGTGTTCAAATCCGCCGCCCGGATGCGCAATCCCAGGTCGGCCGTGTGATCGAACGTCTCGTACATGACTTGTATCCTATCGCGCCGGCTGCCCCAAGTCCGGCAATCCCTGCATGACCCGCGCGCACTTTCTCGATCGCGAGGTGCTCTCTCCCATCGATGTTCACGATATAAGCCCTTATCCAGCAACAACTTCAAGACTAATCCGTTTCTTTCCGAAAACTCGGCACAACGTTTGCCTCATCCATTCCCTGAAAATGGTCCTATCTCGGCCTCGATGGTTGTGGCCATTCTCCGCGTGTTGTTCGAGGCCGATTATCCCCCTCCTCCCTAGCCCGTTCCCTTGATTGCGAGCAAGGGAACGGGCCTCCTTCTCTTGGCGGCACTCATCCCTTCCGAGTAGAACAACACGAATCCTTGTCTCAACTTCCCTCGAAGGAGCACGCTTCCGATGCGATCTCTGCCGAAACTCCGTCACGCCTATCTTCTCGTCGTCGCATTCGCCGCACTGGTACCGATTCTCCACGCCGCGGACTTCGACGAAGCGAAATTGGACCTGATCCGCCCGCGGATGCAGCGTTTCGTGGACGATCACCAAATTGCCGGCGCCGTCACTGTCGTCGGCACCAGTAAAGGCATCGTCCGATTGGAGACGGTGGGCAACCTCCGCCTCGATCCCGCGGAGCCGATGCCCAAGGATGCGATTTTCCGCATCGCTTCCATGACCAAGCCGATCACGGCCGCGGGCATCATGATCCTGGCCGACGAGGGCAAATTAAAGGTGACGGATGCCGTCGAGAAGTATCTGCCGGAGTTTCGCGGCCAAATGATGATCGCCGAGCGCGGCGACGACCGCCTGCTACTGAAAAAACCGGCGCGGCCGATCACGCTGCACGATCTGCTCACGCACACGTCGGGCCTGGCGGGTTATCCGCAGGCATTGAATCTGTATCAGAAGCGCGACCGCACGCTAGCCGAGGGGACGCTGGCGGTTTCGCAGCGGCCGCTGGAGTTCGAACCGGGCAGCAAATGGTCCTATTGCAATTCCGGCATCGACACGCTGGGCCGAATCATCGAAGTCGTTTCCGGCAAGGATTATGAAAACTTCCTGGCTCAACGTATCTTCATTCCCTTGCGCATGAAGGACACGACCTTCCGACCGAGCAAGGAGCAGCTGCCCCGCCTCGCCGGACTGTACGGCATCAAGGATGGCAAGCTCGCGCCGGCGGCCAACGCCATCATCGGTCCACCAGCCAACATGCGCCATCCGATCCCTGCGGGCGGACTGTACTCGACCGGCGCGGATATGGCACGCTTCTATCGAATGATGCTCAACGGCGGCGCTCTCGACGGCGAGCGAATTCTGACGGAGGACAGCGTCAAAGCGATGACGCGCGTGCAGACCGGCGACTTGAAATGCGGTTTCACGCCGGGGATGAGTCATGGCCTGGGCTTCGCCGTGGTCCGCGAGCCGCAAGGCATCACGGCGATGCTGTCGCCGGGATCGTTCGGCCACGGCGGCGCCTACGGCACGCAAAGCTGGGCTGACCCGAAGCGCGATGTGTTCTACGTACTGCTCATCCAACGTACCGGCCTTCCCAACTCGGATGCCTCCCCGATGCGCGGCGAGTTCCAACGCTTGGCTGCGGAAGCGTGCAAGTAGTAGGGAAGAAAAAATGAACTGCCAAGGACACCAAGGACAGAAAGAGACAATGAAACTTTCTGTCCTTGGCGTCTTGGCGGTTCATTTTTCCTTCTCTCAATTCAGTCCGCTACTACTTGTCCCCTTTGGTCCTTTCTCTCCCCAACGAATCGTAGACTCGGCGGCAGCTGAATGGAATGGATCGCAGAACAGTAGGTTTTTCTCCTTGATTTCCTTCCTGGTTCCCAAACTCCGTTTGGGAACCGATTTTCGCGAAACTCCGTTTCGCGACTGCCCTCCGGCGTCGGGGAGAGAGGCGCGAAACAGAGTTTCGCAGACGGCGTTCCCAAACGGAGTTTGGGAACGAGAACACGAGAACCGAAAGCCGTTCAAGGTTGCTCTTACTTCAGCTCAATTATCAATTCTTTGGAATCGCCGGCCTTGAGTTCAACCTTGCCCTGGAACAGCGTTGATCGGCCGTCCGCGTCACGGACGGAGATTGTCCACTCTCCCGCAGGCAATTCGGTGATGCGGAACCGGCCTTTATTGTCTCGACTGGCATGCGCCGAAACTTGGTCGCCGCCGGACATCAGATTCACATAAAACTCCTTGACCGGCTTGCCGGCACTATCACGGACTTCGCCGACGAGCACGGACTCTGGGGCGAGTTTGACTCTCAGCTCCTTCTGCCCATCGCGCCAGCCCGTACGGTGGCGGGCATAGCCCGGCGCCTGGACGAGTAAGGTAGCACTGCCGAAATTGAGGGCCGGAAACTCGGCCCAGCCCTCGGCGCTGGTACGGTCCCGGACCATGTCCTCCCAGCTCGCGTCGTGGTAGCCCCAGGTGAAGAACCGATCAAGCTCGGGCTGTCCGTTAACCAATGTCACCCGAGCACCGGCAATAGGCTGGCCGTCGTTCGTCAGCGCTCGCACGCGCAACGGGACCGGCGGTCCGGCCCGCAGCGTCACCGGCTTGGTGGTGGCCAGATGGTTCAGCGCTATCGCCGTCACGCGGTCCACCGTCGCTTCTCCATGACCTTCCGCCAACGCCGTTACGCGATACACTCCTCCAGCCCCGACGCCGGTGAGGACAAAGCTGCCGTCTGCAGTTGTGAAGCGGACGCCAATCCCGCAAAAGCCTGCGAAGTAGCCGCCGGATTGGTCGCCTGGAAGCCGTGCACGGGGGAAGTTAACCAGCACGCGGAAGTTGCGGATCGGCTTACCCTCTCGGTCCACTACCTTGCCGCTGATCGCTCCGCTATAAGCCATCTTCACGTTCACGACGTTGTTCGCATCATCGAGGGCGAGCTTGTGGTTCCGTATATCGCTCATGCCCTGTTTGATAAAGTCGAACAGCGCGTTACTATCGGGGACGCCGTGTATCTCAAATAGGCCCCCAGCATCGGTGCGGACGGCTCCTTCGGTTAGCCAATAGGAATTGCAAATGCGCGGGTCCGGCGATGGGACCACGGCAACCACCTGTACACCATTGACCGGCTTGCCGGCGTCGTCGAGCACCTGGCCGCGGGCGATGTGGCCCGCTTGAAGTTGGACTTCGATTGTCTTGTCGCCGCCGGCCGCGATGCGCGGAAATTGCGGCGCGAACTGCCGCGGCAGAACGGAGAGCATGTTGTCCTTATCCGGAACGATGAAGCGAAATCGGCCCTTTTCATCCGTTCGCGTGTGGATGGCATCGTTGAAGGGTTGGAAGCCCCAGCGGACGAGAACGCCCTTTACCGGCTTCTTGTCCGGCCCGCGGACTACGCCCGATACGGTGCGCCGCACTTCGTCGTCGGCAGGCTGGGGCTTCGGCTTGGTAACATCGGCAGCCTCGGCACGGGGGTTCTGGTCGCTAGGCTTGGGCCGCAGCCGGAAATGCACTTGGAGCGGCTTGTCGTAATCCAGCACAACGAGTCCATGACGCTCTTCTTCGACATATCCAGGCGCGGCTGCACTCAGTCCCGTCGGCTGTCCCGGAGGAGCGCTATTGTCATACGCAAACCGGCCCTGAGCATCGCAGGCCATCCACAGTCCATTGATCGAGAAAAAACTGCCGGACGTGTGCTTGCCGACATAGGCATCCGGAATCGGCTTGCCGTCCAGGTCGGTGACTCGACCCACGATCTTGCCAGCGCGAGGCACCGGAACTTCCAGCTGGGTCTCGGCTCGCGCAGTGGTGTCGAACAGCACGCGCATCCGCATTCGGCCGGGGGCGACCACGAACGACTCGTGCCCCTTGCGAGACAGACCGCCGACCTCAAATCGGCCATCCTCGCCGGACGTGAGGATAACGGCATTATCGAGAAAGAGCTTGCCGCCCTGGATTGGTTTGCCCGTCTCCGCTTCGAGCAGCCGGCCGCGGAGCATGCCGCGCTCCTCGAGATGGATCGTCCTTGCTTCTGGCTCTCGACCGGCGGCAATCTGAATCGTACCGGATACTTCCTGTCCTTCGCCGCCTTGCGTACCTCGGCGTGCGAAGACCCACCACTCTCCTGGCTCCAGGCGGAGCGCGTAACGCCCTTTGGCATCGGTGGTCGTCTCCCGCCTCCGTAACGGGCTGGAGTGGAACTGCGCTGCCCAAACAACGGCAGCAGCGGCCGGAGCGCCCTCCGCCGTGAGAACCGTTCCCCGAAGCGTGGCGCTTTGTTTAAGCTGCTTGCCGGCCGCTTCATCCGGGGCTTGATCCTTCGATGCGGTCTTCGCGGAGGGTGCGAGTTTTTCCTTCTTGTCCTGGGCATTCACGGCGCCTTCCAGCCCGACCGAAGAGAGCGCCCCAAGCATCAACATGAGTGACATCGTGACTGTCACTCGCGGAACAGCCGATAGGCGCGTGGCCGTATCGCGGCGTTCGTCCAACAGGTCAACAACTCGGCGCGTGAGACTGTAATGAGGCTGCATCATCGTTAGGTATCCTTCCAGGCGGGGAACGGGATAACAAAATCGAGACACGGTTAAAAGCGTTTGCGCGTAGGCCGGCGCGTCTACCGAGGCCAGGACGTAGTTATCGCAGACCTCCTCGCGGGCGCGATCGAGCCGCCGATTGAGCAAGTGGACGAGGGGGTGTATCCAGAACAAGAGCGCGGCCAGGCGTTGCAGAAGGCGCACCCAGGGGTCGCGACGCATCACATGGGCGCACTCATGGATGAGGACGGCGCGTAGCTGGTGAGGCTCGTTACGTTCGATCAACGCTTCGGGAAGGATCACGCGCGGAGAAATCAGCCCCGCTACCAGCGGACTGCGAACGGCAGAGGAGAGATGGATTTCCGGCAGCCGCGCCACGGACAAGATGCGAGCAACCTGCGTCAATTCCGCGTCCCAATCACGGCCCACCAGTCTCCGCTGAGGCTGCAACAGCAGGCGTACTCGCCGCCACCCGTGAAGCCATCGCGCTGCCAAGTAAATGCTGCCAAGACTCCAGATTAGAAGGGCGAGCGTGGCCAAAGCATGAAGAACGTTCGGCGGAGACGCCGGAGGGTCTTCCGCTGCCGCGAGCGTCCGAACCGGGGCTTGCGGCGGCGATATATCGGGGGCGACTATCCTCGCTTTGGGATCTGAGTCTATAGGATCGTTTTTATCCTCAAATCGGACTTCTCTCGGCCGCAGCGGCGGTGAGTAGTTCGACCCTTCTCTCGCCGCGGCGCTCGAAGGACCATCTTCAGGGCCCACCTGTGGTGGTGGCGCTGGGTCCGCGAGACGCTCCATAATTGGAGAATCTTCCGTGACTTCCACGGGGAGAACAGCGACGTGCCAGGGGAGCTGACGGCCGACCAAGACGAAAGCGGGCGTCAGGAGGGCGCCGGCAAGGGTGGCGAGCCAGAGGGCAGAGCGAAGGGCTGGCTGCCGGCGCGCATAGAGTTGTTCCGTTGCCCAACACAGCGCAACCAGCACCGTAATCATCCCGAGGACTTGGAGGCCGGCGAACACGATGCCATCTCCCGGATACCAACCGGCGAGGGTTCTCATGGCTTTTTCCTCCGAGCTTGGGCATCGTCGATGAGCTGGCGAATCCGCCGGGCTTCCTCGTCCGAGACGCCGCGGCCTTCAAGCAACGCCAAGACCAGACCTTCGGCGGACCCGACGAACGCGGCATCCACAAGGCGATGGACGAGTTGGCCAAGCGTGGTTGCGCGCGGCACGGCCGCCGTGTAATAATGCGTCTGTCCATCCGCCCGGCGCTTCAGCCAGCCTTTCTTTTCCAGGCGATCCATGAGGGTCAGGACCGTATTACGGCTCACCTGGCGGCGCTGCGTCAGGACGTTCCATACATCCGTTACGGTTACTTCGCCGCCACCCCAAACGAGTTGCATGATTTCGAGTTGGGACTCTGACAACGCCGGCAAACCTTTCCCTTTCGATTTGGCCATCGCGATCCTCTTGTTGTTTAAGCTACCCCGGGAGTCCCTGCCTACATCTGTAGGATCATATTACCGACGAGTGTAGGAGGTGTCAAGGTTCTTTCCGCATCCGTGCCAAAGCCCAGATTCACTGGCTGATCGCGGGGCATTTCGCTAACTTCAAGAATGCCGGCGGCCAAAACATCGCTTGCCAGCCCGCAGCGCCAGCAAGGGCCGTCCTTGCTGGCGCTGCGGGCTGGCAGATGTTGGAGACGAAATCGAATAAATGACACCCCGTACGATCCTGTTGCTCGCCGCCTTGTTCTGCTTCGCTCCATCTGCCCGCGCGGACTGTCTCGACGCGCGCGCCGTAGCTGACCTCGTGGAGCGCACGCTAAAGCACTGGCACGTTCCCGGCATCGCCGTCGCCATTGTGCGCGGCGACGAGGTGATTTATCTTCAAGGCCACGGCGTTCGCTCGATTGAGAATGGCGCCAAGATAACGCCGGATACACTTTTTCCCATCGCCTCCTGCACCAAGGGGTTCACGACTACGGCAATGGCCCTGCTCGTGGATGAGGGCAAGATGAATTGGGACGATTCGCCGCGGAAATATGTTCCTTACTTTCATCTGTCCGATCCGCTCGTTGACCGCGAGGTCACGCTGCGCGATCTCGTGACGCATCGCACCGGGCTGCGCGATCATTTCTTTCTCTGGTATCGTTCGCCCTGGACGCAGGAAGAACGCATTCGCCGCTTCGCGCATTTGCCGCTCGATAAACCGTTTCGCACGACGTTTCAGTATCAGAGCACGATGTTCACCGTCGCCGGCCTCGCCGTGGCCAAGGCGTCCGGCATGCCCTGGGCCGATTTCGTGCAAAAGCGCTTGCTCGATCCGCTCGACATGAAGGCGACCCGTTTCACGACGACAGCGATCGCCGAAATCGCCGATAGAGCCAGCTCGCATTGTCTTGATGCCGAGAAAAAACCGCGGCTGATGGAACCGTATCTGATGAAAGATCCGGAGCCGGCCGGCTCGATTCAATCCAATGCCCACGACCTGAGCAAGTGGTTGCGTTTTCAGCTCAACAACAAGATGGTAAACGGCAAACCGCTCGTTTCCGATCGCAACCTGAATGAGATGCACACGCCGCAAATCGTCATTCCCTTGGATGATATCGATCGCATCCAGTTTCCCCAAACCAATCAGATGAGTTACGGCATGGGCTGGGTGATTCAGGACCATTTTGGACATCGTTTGTTGCAACATGCCGGGGCGATCGATGGTTTTCGTTGTCATTTCACGTTGGTGCCGGAGGCCCGGTTGGGTATCGTGCTTCTGTGCAACTTGCACCAGACACGCATGAACATCGCCCTGAGCAACAGCCTGTTGGATGTGTTGCTGGGGCTGCGGAAACGAGATTGGAACGCGATTGTCGAGGCGGCGGAGGACAAGGACAATGCGGAGGCGGAGCGAAAGGACCAGGAGAAACAGAGACACCGCCATCCCGACACCAAACCTTCGCGTGAACTGGCCGGCTACATCGGCACGTATCAGCATCCCGCCTACGGCACGGTGCGAATCGCGCTGGAGAATGGCCGGCTCATCTGGCAGTGGCACCAATGGAACGCAACGCTGGAGCACTACCACTACGACACATTCAGGCTGCCAATCGAGAAGATGGGCGAACCGTTGGTCGTCTTTACCCTTGATGCCAAGGGAGCGGTAGCACGAATGAAGGTACTGGGCCATCTGGATGTCGAGTTCACGCGGTCGCGTTGAATTGGGGGAGGAATCGCTTGAAGATCGTCGCTTTGAACGCTTATCAGGTCCGCATTCCCTTGCGTCGCCGCATCCGCCATGCCGCGCACACACGTACCGAGACGGATAACGTGCTCGTTCGCTGTGCGTTGGAGGATGGCAGTGTTGGGTTCGGCGAGGGCGTGCCGCGCGATTATGTCACCGGCGAGACCATCGATTCGGCGTTCGATCTACTGCGGCGCAGCGACCTCGCCGGTCAGCGCGAGGAATGCCGCGATTTCGAGCAGGCCGTCGCCCTGGCCGAACGGCTGCAACTCGCGTCGGTGCCCGGCGATGAGCGCGGCTGCGAGGGCAATGCGGCACGCTGCGCCATCGAACTGGCGATCCTTGATGCGTATGGGCAGTCCTTCAGGCGCTCTCTCTCCGATGTGGTCCGACTGCTGGCGCCGGAGATTTATCAACCGCAGCCGCGCGTCCGCTACAGCGGGGCCATCACCACGGCGCGCGGCATCAAGACATTGACGGCCGCCATTGTCTTTCGCATCTATCGCTTCCGGCAGGTCAAAATCAAAGTGGGCATGGAAGGCTACAACGATCGGCGCCGCCTCAGCGTGGTGCGCCGCTGGGGCGGACACAAAATCGACATTCGGCTCGATGCGAACGAGGCGTGGACGCCGGCCAATGTGGTCGAACGCATCCGTGCCCTGGAGTCATACGGCATCAGCGCCGTCGAGCAGCCGGTGCCGCACGCCGACGCCGCCGTCCTCCGCGATGTGCGCCGGCAGGTGCGGACGCCGATCATGCTTGATGAATCGCTGTGCAGCCGCTTCGATGCCGAGCGGGCCGTCGAAGGGCAGATTTGCGATCTGTTCAATCTTCGATTGTCGAAGTGCGGCGGATTCATTCCGTCGCTGCGTCTGGCGCAGTTTGCCAAGCAAAAAGGATTGGGCTGCCAGCTCGGATGTCAGGTCGGCGAAACGGCGGTGTTGTCGGCGGCCGGACGGCATTTCGCCTCCAGCGTGGCGGGATTACGCTATCTCGAAGGCTCCTACGATCGCCATCTGGTGCGCGAAGCACTGGCGACGGAGGATCTGACATTCGGCTGGGGCGGCTGGGCCAAGGCGCTGCCGGGTCCGGGACTTGGCATCGCGCTCGATCCGCAAGCGCTGCAACGAGTCACGATTCGGGAAGAGACATTGTTCTCCTGACGAGACATTTACGAAAGACAAATCCTCAATAGGGATCGCTCTTTTAGCCTCCGTGGTAACGATGCTGCGCCGTTCGTATAGTAACCAGAGCGATCATCCGCGGGCGCTCGCTGCACGGGGGATTCCGTGAGCAAGAAGCACAAACATCACCAAACCTCTACGTATTCGCCCGCTGATCTGCGGCCGCGCATCGACCGCGCACGCCAGGAAGGCCGCTTTCAGCAGGCGCTGGAGCTGACCAAGCAGCTGCATAAATATGAGCCGACGCCGGCCAATCTCGAATTGCTCAAAGAGGTCTACCTCGGCCGCGCTCGCCAATTACGCAATCAAGGGCAAACTCGCGATGCCCTCACGGTCCTTGAGGTGGCGTTGCGTTTGGATGGTGCGTCGCCGGCATGGATAGACCGATTGGCTCAGGAAATGGCCTTGTGCGGCGAAATTGGACGGACGTTGGCATTGCTCGATAACCTGCCTGATCCAGCCCGTGCCCAGCGCATCCTCGGTCTTGTTGCCGATGCGGCCATGCAGCAGGAAGCCGCCGGCCGTGCCGCTTTGCCGCCGGCTCTGCGCGATGATTTCGACCGCATCGTCCTCGCTTTTGGGCAAGTCGAATCGGGGCAAGACGAGGCGGCGCGAGAAACACTGCAAGGCATCAGTCTGCGCTCGTCGTTTCTCGAATGGAAACTGCTGTTGCGGGGCTTGCAGGCGTACTGGCAAAACGACGACATACGAGCCGTGGAGAACTGGCAACGGCTGACGCCCGATCGCTTGCCGGCCCGGTTGGCGGCCCCTTTTCGATACCGAATCGATGCCGCCTTTCGTGCCGCGCAGCCGCCGAACACGCAGGCGGCGCTGCAAAAACAGTTCGATCGTTTTCAAGGCTCGATGGTATTGTCGCAGCTGCGCAATCTGCAAGCGACACTGGCCCACAAAGGGAAGATGGCCCCGGCGCTGCGGCAGATTGAAATGTTGCTGCCGGCGTTGCGGCAGGAAATGCCGCAAATCGTGCCGCGTCTTGCCGCCTGTTTCTATTGGCACATCCTCGAAACCGGACCCGATGATGTGCTGCGCTATCAACGCGTCTTCGGCCGGCCGCCGGACGATCCAAATTTCCACCGCCTCCAAGCGCTCGGCTATGAGAAGGCCGGTGAGTTGCAATTGGCTCATCGGCATTGGCATCAATACGAGCGCGAGATTGCCGCGCATCCGGAAGGATGGCCGGGCGATCAGGCCGATCACGCCCGCGCCTTCATCTGGCAGCGCATGGGCCAAAACGCCGCCAGCATCCCCGAACCGCGCAAAACGCAAAAACGTCGTTCGTTCGATTTGTTCGACGGAGACGATCCGCTCGCCCCTCTCGATCCGCCGGCCGAGAAATGCTTTCAGAAAAGCCTGGAATTGGCTCCCGATCTGCTCGAAACCCACGAGGCGCTCGTCCACCATCACCTTGAAGCCAAGCGTGAGGGCAAGGCGGAAAAAGCAGCGCGGCAACTGCTTCAACAATTCCCCAACCATGTGCCGACATTGGAGCTGCTCAGCGATCTAAGGCGCAAGCACGGCGACTACGCGACGGCCCTGGAGTTGATGGAGCAAGCCTTGAAAGGCAACGCCCTGGATCGCCGGTTGCGACGCAAGGTAAGTGATGCACACCTACTCCTGGCACGCACGCATGTGGAGTCCGGCCGTTTCGACGAAGCTCGGCGGCAGTTTCAAGCGTCTCTGGATCTCAGCGGCGGATCAGACGGAAGCATGATCCTGGCCCACTGGGCCGCCTGCGAGTTCAAGGCCGGCGACAGCGCTCGCGCCGAGGAACTGATCCAACAAGCGCTGACCCGCACCGCCGCGCCGGTGGGGGTCTCCTATTTGCTCCTGACCGAAGTGCTGCGCCTCAAGCTCGATCGCTCGCTCAAGAAGCGTTTCGAGGAGGATCTCAAGGCCGGCCTGGCGGCACCAAATCCGGACGGCGCCATATTCCTCACACGCATCCTCGCCGGACTGCACACGGGGGGGATCAAGTACATCGGTCAAAAGGGCCATACCCAAAAAGCCTTGTCGTACATCTACAAGGCGCGCAACCTCGATTTCAGCGAGCCGCAGCTGGAGGAATTGTGTCGCAACTTGCTGGACATGGAAGCCTACCCGCAGGCGCGGCGCTTCGCCAACATTGGAGAGAGGGATTATCCGGAAAGTGCGGTCTTTCCTTATCTACACGCTATGGCCTGGATTCAGGAGAAGGGCCGTCGAGTGCCGACCTGGCAGGTAGTGCCCCTGCTCAAGCGGGCGCGGACGCTGGCGCAAGCGCAGCCGTCCAACGAACGCCGCGATCGCATGCTCGAAGACATCGACAAGCATTTGCACGAACTGAACCCCTTTGATCTCGATTTTCTTGGCCGGATGTTCGGCTTTGGTGAAGAGGAAGATGATTACGACACAGATGAGGACTGGTGAGGGCGCGGCTAATGGATGATCCGCACATCGTGCTCGGTCTAGCCGCGGACGCGGACGATGAGACGATCCGCCGTCGCTATTTGGAGTTGGTGCGGCAATTCACACCGGAGCATCATCCGGAAAAGTTCGCCGCTGTCCGCGCCGCCTACGAACGGCTGCGCGACCGGAATGCCCGTGTGCGCTATCGCTTGTTGGAGGCAGGCCGTAAGGAGACTATCGAGTCCATCGTGGAGGAGGTCGCATGCCGGAGTTCCCGCCGCCGGGTATCCCTCAAGACACTTCTAAGCGTGCTGCCCAAGCCTTGACGCCCGACGCCGTGGCCGCTGTTCTCGCCGATTTCCGCGCTTGGTTGACGGCCCTGACTGTCGAAGAAAAGACCGGCGAGACGCCGGTCCCACCTGGGGTCGGCGGGACCGGCGTCTCGCCGGTCGAGATCGATCTGCACACCTTGCTGGGGCAAATGGTAGCGGTGCGTCAGGAGGTAAACCTCCAAACGCGGGCCGTGCGTTCGCAGCAGGAGCAGAACTCCGAGACGCTGCGACAGTTGACGGCTGCCCTCGATGCGTTGCGACAAAGTCAAGCTCGCGGCGACGATTCCCGGTATCAGGCGATTGAGGAAGCGATTCGCCCTCTCTTGAAAACGCTTGTCGATTTGTATGATGCCTTGGCGCGGGCCGGCAGCGAAATGCAGCGCCTGAGCGAAACGGTTATGCCAAGTCTGGAACAACTCGCCGTTGCGCCGAGCAGCCAACCCGAACCCTCGCCTTCGTTTTGGGCACGGCTATTTCGCTCGTCCGCCGCGAATATTCAGCGACAGCAGCGCGATCGGCTGGCGCGCGACAGCGCCGAGCGCATCCGGCAGCTGCTCTCGTCCTTGGTTACGGGCTATACAATGAGCTTGCAACGCATCGAGAGGGCACTGCGGCAACACGGTCTGGAAGCGGTCCCCACTACAGGAGAACGGTTCGATCCCGAGCGCATGGAAGTGGTGGAAGCGGTCACAGGCAGCGGGCGTCCGTCCGGCGAAGTCATCGAGGAAGTCCGCCGCGGCTATCTGTGGAACGGCCGCGTCTTCCGCTACGCTCAGGTGCGTGTGGCCAAGGGATGAAGGCGAGCGGGGTCGCGTGAGCGCCCCGAGAGAAGCACTCGGGGCGCCCCGAGAGAAGCACTCGGGGCGCCCCAAGAGAAGCACTCGGGGCGCTAACGCGACCCCGCTCGCCAATTGAGGGAATGCAATCATGGATACTATCGTGGGCATCGACCTGGGCACCACCAACAGCGAGATCGCGCTGGTGCGCGACGGCCAACCCCTCGTTTTCGAAGAGAATGGCGATCCCATTTTGCCCTCCTTCGTCGGTCTGTCCGAGGACGGCCGACTGCTGGTCGGGAACGCGGCGAAAAACCAGTGGGTGTTGGCTCCGGAGCGCACCATCAAGTCCATCAAGCGCAAGATGGGGCAGGACGTGAAAGTGAAGCTTGGCGATCAGGAATTTCGGCCGCAGGAAATCTCAGCAATGATCTTGAAAGCGCTGCGCGATCGAGCGGCGGCTCAGCTAGGCACTCCTGTCAACAAGGCGGTCATCACGGTGCCGGCCTATTTCAACGATGCCCAGCGGCAGGCCACGCGCGAGGCGGGGGAGCTGGCCGGCCTGGAAGTGGTGCGCATCCTCAACGAACCGACCGCCGCCTCCCTGACGTACGATCCCAGCCAGCGCGACCTGCACCGCTTGCTTGTTTACGACCTCGGCGGCGGCACTTTCGATGTGTCCATCGTGCAGGCCCAGGAAGGCGTCGTCGAAGTGTTGGCCAGCCACGGCGACACGCAGCTGGGCGGCGATGACTTCGACGAACTGTTGCTCAACCTTGTTTGCGATCGCTTCCAGCAGGAACACAGCGTCGATTTGCGAGCCAATCTCGTGGCGCGCTCGCGCGTCCTCCGTGCTGTCGAGGCGGCCAAGCGCCATTTGTCGTATCACCCCTTCGCGCGTATAGAGGAGGAGTTCATCGCCGAAAAAGACGGCCAGGCGTTGCACCTGAACATGGAGCTGACCCGCGATGAATACGAGACGCTGATTCAGCCGTTGCTCGACCGCACCATGGATTGCGTGCAGCGGGCGCTGGACGATGCCAACTTGATCGCCTCCGCGATCGACAAGGTCGTGCTCGTCGGCGGCGCCACGCGGACGCCGCTTATCACGCAAATGCTGGAAGATCGGCTTGGACAGCCGGCGCATCAGGAGGTCAATCCGGACCTGTGCGTAGCGATGGGGGCGGCAGTCCAGGCAGCGATCATCGCTGGCGCCGAGGTTGGTTCGGTACTGGTGGACATCACGCCGCACTCGTTGGGCATCAAGTGCGTCGAAAGCCAGCACGGCTTCCCCTTCGAGTATCACTTTGCGCCGATCATTCATCGCAATACCCCATTGCCGGCCTCGCGCAGCGAATTGTTCTACACCTTCCACGACAATCAAACCGAGGTCGAGATCGACGTGTACCAGGGCGAAAGCGACGATGTCCGCCGCAATCATCGCGTCGGCCGTTTCATGGTGCAGGGATTATCGCGCGTGCCGTCCGGCAATCCAATCGTGGTGCAGCTCGATCTGAACCTCGATGGCATTTTGAAAGTATCGGCACGCGAGCGGGCCACAGGGCTGCAAAAGCAAGTGGTCATCGAGAACGCCCTGGCGCGTTTCGAGCGTGAGGAGCGCGAACAGGCCCGCGAGCGCCTCGAACAACTGTGGGCGCTCCCCGGCGGCACGGAAGAGTTCGAGGGCGAGGAGGAAGATGAAACCAACGGCCTGGCGCCCGAGGTGGAGGAAGACGAATTTCCCAGCCTGGTGCCAGGCCCGCGCGAGGGGCAACGCGAAGCCGTGCAGGCGCGGGCGCTCTTGGAGAAAGCCGAGCGCCTACTCGACCGCACGCAGCCGGAGGACCGCGCCGAGGTCGAGCGACTGATGACTAAAGTGCGGACGGCGTTAACGGATCGCCAATGGGATAAATTAACGGCGGCGTGCAACGAGTTGGCGGATACGCTGTTTTATTTAGAGGACATTTGAGGCCCATGCGCTGCCCGGTGTGCAAAGCCGAGAACCTACAAGGCCCGCAGTGCCGTCGCTGTAAGGCTGATTTGTCGCTGCTTTTCGCGCTGGAGGAAAAGCGGCGGCGGGTGCTGATCGAGGCGCGTCGCTGCATGCGGCACAGCGAATGGCAAGCGGCAGCAAAGTCCGCAGAGGCAGCAAATTGGCTGCGCGGCGATGAGGACTCACGGCAACTGGCTGCCGTAGCGCATCTGCTCGGACGAGATTTCGCCGCGGCGTGGCAATGCTATCAGAGTTGGCGTACCTTGAAGCAGATCGAAACGGGAAGCGCGTGATCGTTCCTGTTAGCTAGGTACGGTTGTGCTTCGGAGAAAGCTGTTATATCCTTGCCGAAAGTTCCTCAACGAAAAAGAGGGCGAGGGTTTCATCGATGCCCAAAGGATTTGTCACCCAAACAGCGTGCGTTCTGCTGAAGGAATTGATAACTCTCCAGCAACTCGAACAGGCGCTTGGCTCCTTCCAAGTGCAAGGCAGACGTCATGGCGCGGAGTCCTGGGCAATCGGAGGCCCAGCTGTTACGCTTGCCTTCCGCCCGGAGGTCAATGGGTATGTGGCGGTCGATCTCGTCGATCAAGTCTGGCCGGATCATATGGGCGATCCCAAAAAAGACCCTATAACCTTCGGTGCTTGGTCGATGGGGTTCTTTGGTCCCTTCGCCTTTCCTGGTGGGCTTGAAATGGCATCGCAACAGTGCTGGGCGTGGCAGGCAGGAAACTCTGTTGCTAGCCACCACAAGGGCTTCATTCGCATCCGCAGCAGTTACGTCTATGGGGCTGGCGAAGATGCTCCGGTGATGCCGAAAGATTACGCGGCCATCCCCGAGTTGGAATTTGTGACGAATGTTGCTCTAACTCTGCTCGGATTACCAGAAGCTCTCTGCTACTTCAATCCGAATGGCGAGGTGCTCCGAGACCGGAATGGACTCCGGGAGAGCTTGGAGTTTGCTCGTTCCGCGGATTTGTTGCCTCTCGACATTTGGTCCAACATTCGGCTGTTTAATATCGATTCTGACTGGCTCTTGATGGATACCGTGGGCAATCGCCAGCTTGACCTACCCGACATCGAAGCCTGCTTCTGTAGGGGCTACGCTTGTCGCGATGTCGATCGGTTCCTTCGAAATGTCACTTGGTACTTGCATCAAAAGGGCGAGATCATCGAAGATGGTGATACGATGGATGGACCTGGTGGGATCCGTTGGCAAGCGAAGAGTTATGAAAATGGCTTGGCCGCACCGCCACGAAGGGTGCTAGGCTGGTTGCCGATGGATGAGGCCGAAGTCCCTGAGAAACTGAGGAAGCGGTAGAGGGCGCTTAGGATGACAAACCAAGTCTTCTGCGAACTTCGCCACATAACGATTCGATTTGGCGTAGAGCCGCAACCACTTGTCTCTTTGTTGCATGCACGTCCAGGTATTGTTGGCTGCCGAACCGGAATCACATCCGTCCGCCGCCATCCACGATCAGCACTTGCCCCGTCACGTATGCTGACGCACCCGAGGCCAGGAACACGACCGCGCCGCCGAGGTCGTCCGGTTGGCCGTGACGGCCCAACGGAGTTTGTCCGATGATCCGCTCGTAAGCCGCCCGATCCTGAAACAGCGCCGCCGAGAAGCGCGTCTCGATCAACCCCGGCGCCACGGCGTTGACGCGGACTCCGCTCGGTCCCAACTCCTTTGCCAGCGCTCGCATGAGGCCAAGCACACCAGCTTTACTTACGCTGTATGCACCTAGCCCTGGTAGAGGATCGATGCCGGCAATCGACGCCATGAAGATGATGGAGCCGCGTTGATGGGCCGACATCCGCCGTGTCGCCGCCTGCGCCGTCAGGAGCGCGCCAGTCAAGTTCACGTCGAGAATCTTCCGCCAAGCGTCGAGGTCGATTTCCACGAGCGGGCCAAGGACCGGATTGGTCGCGGCGTTAATGACGACAATATCGGGGGCAAAAGATACCTGATCGAGCTGATTGAACAGCTGCGAAATGGCGGCGGGATCGCCCTGATGGCAAACGAAAGAGTGCACATCGACGCCGGCATTTTGAAGCTGGTCCGCGGCGGTGTTGAGATTGTCCGCCTTGCGGCCTGTGATAGCGATGGCGGCACCGCGCTGGGCCAGCGCTTTGGCAACGGCCAGGCCGATGCCGCGGCTGGCGCCGGTGATCAAAGCGTGACGGCCCGTCAAGTCGAACGGATCGCGAGTCGGAGACATGGCTTTCCCTCTCCATTAACCACAAATAAACACAGAAAGAACAACTTGGACCAAGTGGTCCGAATTATCGACTAATCGTTGTTTTATTCCGCGCACAGTTGGGGCAATCGCGCAGGCAGAAAGTTGTCTGGACAACTATTGTTCGACCATCTAATAATGAAAAGTATGAACACCATTCAGCCACGTCCCGCGCGAGCGCGGCGCCGCTTCGATTCACTCGAGCAGGAAGCCTTCCTCGGCCTGTGGCGCACCTATGACCGGCTTCGTGCATTGGAGGACGAGTTATTTGGCCGCTATGATTTGACGCCGCAGCAATACAACGCACTCCGGCTGTTGCGCAGCGAGCATCCTGGGATGCTGCGTACCCTCGATCTTGCTGCCCGGCTTGTTTCGCGCGCTCCGGACATCACGCGGCTCCTAGACAAGCTAGAGCAACGCGGCCTTATCGAACGCGACCGGCCGGCCAACAATCGCCGCATCGTCCGTGTCGGCATCACGGCGGCGGGAATCGCCCTGCTGAATGAATTGAGCCAGCCTCTTCGCGCCTGCCATGCTCAGCAACTTGGGCATCTAAGTCGAAAAGAACTCGAAGATTTGATTTCGCTGCTCCGTGCCGCACGCTTGCCGCACGAAAGTTCCTCCAGCAACTGGCGGTAATCCGAACAAACTCTCGTTTTCCCAACGCAAGGAGTTTTCCCTCATGAGTACAAGCATCGGCGAGTCGGCGTACGTTGTCGTCATCGGCGGCGGGCCAGCGGGCAGTACGGTTTCCACGCTTTTGGCCCAGCTCGGCATCAAGGTCAAGCTGTTCGAGCGCGACCGCTTTCCGCGTTTCCACATCGGCGAATCGCTGATTCCGGAAACCTACTGGGTGTTCGAGCGCCTCAAGATGCTCGACAAAATGAAGGCCAGTCCCTTCGTAAAGAAATACAGTGTTCAGTTCGTCAATGCCCAGGGCAAGGAGTCGGCTCCCTTCTATTTCCACGACAATAAACCGCATGAATGCTCACAAACCTGGCAGGTCATCCGCAGCCAGTTCGACACGATGATGCTCGATAATGCCCGCGAACACGGAGTCGAAGTACACCAGCCGGCTCGCGTGTTGGACGTGCTGTTCGACGCCGGCCGCGCCGTCGGTGTGCGCGTTCAGGCGGAGGATGGCTCCGTTCACGAAGTGCGGGCGAAGGTGGTCGTTGATGCCAGCGGCCAGAGCACGATGCTGCAAAATCGTTTCAAGCTGCGCGTGTGGGATCCGGTGTTAAACAAAGGGGCCATCTGGACCTACTGGGAGGGCGCCTACCGCGACACCGGACGCGATGAAGGCGCCACCGTCGTCATCCAGACTACCAACAAAATGGGATGGTGGTGGTACATTCCGCAGCACGATAACACGATCAGTGTGGGTGTCGTTGCGCCGTTCGATTATTTGTTCAAAGGCCGCGGCAGCCACGAAGAGACGTACAACGAGGAAGTTGCGGCATGTCCGGCCGTGCAGAAGCGCATCGCCGGAGCGACGCGCGCGACGGGCTATTTCGCCACAAAAGACTATTCCTATCGTTCAAAGCAGGTAGCGGGCGATGGCTGGGTGCTGATCGGCGATGCCTTCGGCTTCCTCGATCCCTTGTATTCTTCCGGCGTGCTGTTGGCGCTCAAATCGGGCGAGTTGGCCGCGGATGCCATCGCAGAAGGATTGGCGAAGGGCGACGTGTCGGCTGCCCAATTGGGTCGCTGGGGGGAAGTGTTCAACAAGGGCGTCGATCGCATGCGTCGCTTGGTCTGCGAGTATTACGACGGTTTCAGCTTCGGCAAGTTTGTCAAGAATTACCCGCACCTGCGCGGCAAGATTACCGATCTATTGATCGGCGATCTGTTCACGGACCGAGTCGATGAAGTGTGGGGACCGATGGAATCGCTGTATCCGCCGGAAAAGAAGACGATTCCCACCTGGGAGCAAGGCGTGCTCTCCGAGACTCCAGATAAGGTAAATGAGCTGTTCCTTCCGTCCGGGGATCTCCGTTGAACCGATTGGCCGACGCTGCGGGCGCGGGATCATGCTAGCGCTAATTCCGCGGACATTATCAGCGCCGAGCCGAGATAGCACAGGAAAGCGGAATGGAGAAGTCGGCCGATCATCTCCGGCAGGAACGGCCGCGACTCCGCAGTGCGGCCTAGCCAACCCGCCACGCATGCCCAGCCGACGCAGAAACATCCCCCAAGGAAGATCGCCGCCGCTACTACGCTCGCCGGCGCCTTGGTCACGAGATCGTAGGGACAGTGGTGATAAGGCATATGCAATAGACGCGGCGCGGCGGCATCGACCAGGAACACCGTGCTGACAGCAAGCGAGAACGCCGCGCCAGCGAGCAATGGACCCAGACACGCGAGCGGTAGGCGCCGCCGGCACAGCCGTTCGCAGCCCCAGAGTGCCGCAAGCATGCCGAGTTGGACCGTGTAGTAAGAGCCGTACAGCCAAGGCTCTGCTACCTGTCCCGCCAGTCCGCGCGGCAGGAAGCGCGACGCATCTTCTTCGCTATCGAACACGCCGGTGCAGCATCCCGCGGACAGGAACACCTCTTTCTTTGGGATGCGCAGGTAGGTGACTTCCGCAGCCGCGTCGGCCACAGCCAGCGCCCCAGCCGCCACGAGCAGCACCAGCACCCGGCCGGTCAAAGGTGCGGTGTGTGTGCGCCGATTTACCAGGTACAGAACGAACCAAGCCCCGCTCAGAAACACCAACCCAGGCTTCAACACTTGCAGCGCCGTCACCAGGGGAGGTAGAAAACGGCTGATGCCAATGCTGCCCGTGCCGATCCGCGTCACGCCGTAGATGCACATCACGCCGGGCCACTCCGGCACATAGCTTTGTAACAACAAGTAGAAGATCGGCCACGCGGCCACGTTCAAGACAAGCAAGAGTCCGGCCAGCAGCAAGAGGAGATAACTGCGGTCTTCCAGGCTCTTCCGTTCCTCGCCCCCGTGGACGCGATGCCTCCACATTTGCCACGCCGATAGCCCCAGCAAGACGACAAACAGACCGAGACCGAGGCGAAGAAGGCTGACGAAGCCATCCAGCACGGCGTAAGCGTTGAGGATCATGCTTGGACGCCTCCCACCAACGATTTTACAGGTGTCGAATTTCAGTGTATCAAGATGGGAGCGTTCGGATACAGCGAACCTAGACACGTAATCAAGGCGAGCGGGGTTGCGTAAGCGCCCCGAGACACGTCCTCGGGGCGCTTACGCAACCCCGCTCGCCGGCGCGGACGGCCGGCGCACTATTAGTGCCCCGAGAGAAGTCCTCGGAGCGCTTACGCAACCCCGCTCGCCGGCGCGGACGGCCGGCGCACTATTTCAGCCGCCCTCCTCGTAGTTCGTACACCCGCGTTGCCAAGCCGATCGCGGCGGGATCATGTGTAGAGAGTACGACCGTCCGCCCCTCCGCATGCAAATCTCGGAAGGTGGCCAACAATGTACGCGAGGCCTCCGCATCAAGGTTTGAGGTTGGCTCATCCGCCAGAATCACTTCCGGTTCGCCGGCCAAGGCGCGGGCAATGGCGACACGCTGTTGCTCTCCGCCGCTTAGTCTGCGGGCGCGCACGGTCAGCTTGTCCTCCATGCCGAGTCGGGTCAATGCCGCACGAGCGCGTCGTCGCTGTTCGGATCGTGGCACGCCGCGCGGGATCAGCGGATACGTAATGTTCTCCTCGGCCGTGAGGTTGGGAATTAGTGCGAAATCCTGAAACACGAAGCCCATCCGCCGCCGCGCCCGCGTCAACGCCACGTCCGAGCAATCCGCCAGATCCCTGCCATCGAAGATGACGTGTCCCCGCGTCGGCCTTTCCAGCGCGCCCAGCAGCACAAGCAAGGTTGTCTTGCCCGAGCCTGACGGCCCGGATACCACCGTCAGGCTGCCCCGTTCGATCCCCAGCGTTACCTCGTCAAGGGCACGAACTTCCGAACGAGAGCCGTCCCGATAATACTTGCACAAGTCGCGCGTCTCGAATAGGAACATCGCTATTGAACCTACCGCATCGCTTCCCGTGGCGCCACCGCCGCCGCTCGCCATAACGAACCCAGCGTCCCGCTCAGCACGATCACCAAGGATAACACGAAGGCGAGCAAGACCGGCACGGGCGTAAGCTGGAACGGTACGTTAAAGTCGATTGCCGCGCCGCTCTGTGCCAGGAAGAAGCCGGCCACCCCCCAGCCATTGAAGACGCGCAGCCACACCCAGGCCAAAAGCAAAGCGATGCAAGCGCCGGTCCAACTGAGACATAGCCCCTCCACGGCGCCGCGCAAAAGCACCTCGTCCGTCTGCCAGCCCATTGCCTTGAGGATGCCGATCTCGCGCCGCCGCTCCGCCAGTCCCAAGCCCGATGTCACTAACAGCACGAGGATGCCGACCACGAATGCCAGTACGAAATGGAGGTTGAAAATCCCCTCCCGATGCAGGAGGCCGCGCGGCAGAAGCATCAGCAGATCCTCTCGCGCGGTCACGCGCGTCTGGACTTCCCCCAACGCAAGCCCCCTCTCGATTCGGCTGCTAACTTCGGTCTGACTGCCCGGTACGCACCACACAAGTAGGTCGGTGGCCAGATCAGACTGGTCAAACACCTGCGCGGCAGTCTCGAATGTTGTCAGGATCAGGTTGGCTTGCCACAGCGGGGCATCGGGCCGGAAAACGCCCACGACAAGCGACAACCGGTCGCCTTGCCTGGAGTGGTAGAAGGGCAAAAGTCGAGAACCTATTTTCAGATTCAGCTTCCGGGCCAGTGCTGTACCGATGACCAACCGATTCGGTCCGACCCCTCCGCGCGGCAATTCACCTTCGATGCTGGCAGACCAGGCAGGCAGCCGGTCGGCAGGCATGCCGACAAGAACGGCGTGGATGTGTTCCTTGCCGAGTCTGACTTCCCCGACGATCCGCGGTACAACCTCAGTGACGCCATCGATGGCGCGCACCATCGGGACGGCTGACAAAGGAATCGGCACGGGCCGGCCGAACCGGCTGCCCGTCACGTACAGATCGGCCCCAAATCGCGACGACGCCTCCGCCTCCGCTTCCACTCCCTTGGACAAGCCCAGACCGACCAGATAGGGCAAGAGCACGGCGACAAGAGCGACGATGGATACCAGGCTGCGCAACGGGTGCAGGAAGACGGCGGCCAACCCAGTATTGGCGATTTCAAGAAGGCGGCGCATCGCTGTCTTCCACGAGCCAGAGGGGAACACGGTGTCGGGGCGGCGGGTATTGCAACACGGAGCCAGCGTGACGGGGACAGAAGCAGGTCCCTCCCGGCAGAGGGGCGTACTCCTGGGCACAGCTCCCATCCAGGCGCGGATCGTAGCCAAAAGGGCAGCTGGACAAGTCGAGGGCTGGCCCAAACCCAAGCCCGCCGACCAAGCGCTGAAACTCCTCGGAGCGCCCCTCTCGGCTGCCCTGGCGCCTGTCCTCCACCACCAGGACCGCAACCGACGCGCAGCCCAGCGACAGAGCCACAAGCAACACCCCGGCTCGTGAGGTCATTGCGGGATTCTCCTGTGACCCAAAAACGATCTAACTTCTATTTATTATCAGCGTTTCAGAGCGTACAGCACGGCGGCCCGGCCGAGGCGGACGGCGCTGTCGTAATCGTGTCCCAGGCAGTCGGACGACTTGTGCCGCTCCAGAGCGCAGCCGAGATCATACTTGCTGTAGATGACGACCCAGCGGCCATTGTATTTGATGCCCTCCAGGGCCGGTGCCAGCTCGCGATACTCCGGATCCACGCCCCTCCCGTCGGCCTTGGGACGGCGACAACGAACCGTGCGAATCTGCTGGCCGTTCAATTCGGCGCTAAACAGCTCATCCGACAGGGGGATCGGCTCCAGCTTGAGTTTTTCCTTTGCCCATAGGGTTTCCATGAATTTGCGGAATGCGGCATCGAAGGCCCGCGAGCCGCAGCAAGCGTCTGCAAGAAGTAATCCTCCCGATGTCAGATCGAAGTGCAGAGGCTCCAAATCCTGGGCGCGTTCGGTGAAACCGGCTCGGCCGTGCATGTACAGGAAGCGATAATTCACCACCTTCTCAACCGAGGGATCGACCGTCGCCGTCTCCAGCAAGACATCGAGTCCGGCTTTGCGCACCTCGCCCATGAGGTTTCGCATGGCTTTGGGGGCCGGCCGCCAATCTCCGCCGCCGTTCGGTGCATAACGGAGTTGACCGACCTTTAAATAGCCGCGCCGGATATGCTCCTTGCTGTCATCCCGCGGAATCACCACTTCGGTCAAACGTGGACGCGGCGGCTCTAGGCCAGTGGCGTAGGCGAGGATGTTCGCCGCCAGCTGGAACGCAGTACGGCCTTCCGGTGATTTGGTATCATTCGCCTCCCAATAGTAGGCCATCGGCCGGGGGCTGAAAATGGCCACCCACTTGCAGCCGTGCTGTACCCCATAGAGCGGAAACGGCTGGTTTGGAGTTATCAGGAACTTTCCCGACGCGGTCCAGATGGGATGATCGTCGGGCAGCGGCCTCAGCTCGCTGCCAGGCAAAATGTCGTCGAGCAGCTTCTCGAACTGGCGATGGAACGCCTCTCTGCCGCAACATGCCTCGGCGAGAACGAAGCCGCCGTTTTCGATGTATTCTTTCAAGATTTCGCGTTCCCGGTCGCCGATGCGCGCGTCGCCGTGGCCGTTGAAGTAGACGACAGGCGAGGGCAGCAGCTCTTGAGCCAAACGCCGGCGCTCCGTCGCGGTGTCGGCGTTTACGCCGCCGCGCACATCGAAGATTTGCCAGGCCAGAGGCATCTTCTTGAACAGCTCGCGGCTAGTGAACTCGACGAGATGGCGAGTGTCATTGTGCTTATTGTTCCAGCCCTCGTATTCGCGTGGGCCGTAGGCCAACTTGGTCAACAGCACGGGCGTTCGCCCTTTGGCCAGGAACAACAAGGCGAAACTGGTCGCCAGGATGGGCGAGCCATCGAGGTTTCTTCCCTGCCAGTAGCCATCGCTCTTGTTCTGAGTGGCGACCAGATAACGGCAACCGATCTCATACCAGTCGTGGCCGCCGAAGAAGCGGCGGCCGGTCAGCCGGCCCGTGCGCTCGATGCCATAAAGGCAATAGAAGGGAAAATCCGAATCGAGATCGCGGTGTGTATTATCGGGATGGATCTCGGCAGGAAAGCGGCCGCCGATCCAGCGCAGGGCGTCGGAGACCGGGCCATTCTCATCGTATTTGCCGCAATCCTTGATTTCGCCGTTTTCCATGCGTTGCTTGCCAACTTCGAGATCCATGCCGGTAATCATCAAGTTGCACAGACCCGCACAGGTCATGGTGAAGCGCGGCCCTTGAACGCCGCCGCGGCCATATCCCCAGGCACCGCCTATTTGCGAATTCAGCATGTACCTGCGGATGCGCGCCAGTGCCTCCTTGTTGACGGGGACTCCAGCTTCGATGCCCGCGTGCAGGCCAAGAACGGCGTACTGCGTGTTGGAGTTATCGGCCGCTCCGTTTACGGTGTAGCTCCAGCCGCTGTCTTTCTGAGCCTCGATGAGCCAGCGGACGTTGCGCGCGATGAGTTCGCGGTCCTTGCCTTCGCCGGCTTGAGCAAACACCATAGTCTGCAAGGCGACGACATAAGTTCTGGACGGCGGGATGGAGCGGAGATAGTTCAATCCCTTTTGCAACGCGGGGCTTTGGGGATCCTCGCCGGCCGTGAGGAGAGCGAGAAGGACCAGGCTCGTGGCCCCGCCTTGCATCTGCACGCCGGCGGCATCGATCTCCCAGCCGCCGTTGTCGCGTTGCTGGCCGAGCAGATAGCCCTTGGCGTTCTTGATCGCCAGTCGGACTTTTTCGACGAGCGGATCATCACCCCGCGCCGGCGCGGCGATGGTCAACAATAGAATTGGAACGATCAGTAGCGGTTTGCAATGCCGCATTGTAATACTTCCGCAGATTGCCAGCCCGCAGCGCCAGCAAGGGAATAGCGCTCGGTTATGTTCCCATTGTGGACCGCGGGGGCAGAACTGCCAAGGTGGAATTCCTCCCCCATTGTCTCACCGTTGCCGTTTACAATGGAGGGAGGACAAGCAAGCAGTTCGCGAGAGCAGAAGGAGCAATGCTATGGGAGCCACGACGAACGGCCGAGCGCTAACTTTTGAAGATTTTTATCTGCTCATCAAGGACGGGGAGAAGGGCGATCTCATTGATGGAGTTATTTACATGAGTTCACCGGAGAACACGGATGCGAATAGCTTGTTTATGTGGCTGGGCGGATTGATTCATCTTTTCGTAGAGGAACGCGAGTTGGGCGAAGTATTCGGATCTCGTGTGGCGTTCCGCATGGACGAGCCGCAAGGCCCGGAGCCGGACATCGCCTTTGTGCGGACGGAGCGACTCCATCTCGTGAAGCGAGGATATGTCGAAGGGCCGCCGGATTTGGCCATCGAGATCGTGTCTCCAGATAGTGTGGATCGCGATTACGTCCAAAAACGCGAGCAATACCGCCAAGCGGGAGTGCAGGAATATTGGATCGTGGACGAGATGGAACAAAGAGTTGTTTTGTTGAGGCTCAACGCAGCTGGCGCTTACCGCGAGGTCAAGCCACGCAAGGGCGCGTTGCACAGTCAAGTTCTATATGGCTTCTGGCTGCGGCCGGAATGGTTGTGGCAAGAGCCGCGGCCGAAGAAGGCAACCGTGCTGGCGGAAATCCTCAAGACATGATGATAGGAGACGACGATGGCTGCACCCGAGCAGAAGGGCAAGACCAAAGGTATCGAATTCTACGGCGGCTATGAGGTTTATTCCGAAAGTGGTGTCGATCTGACGCTGCTTCGGGAGAACCTACGAAAATCCCTTGAAGAACGATGGCAAGAGGCTTGCCAAGGGTCGATAATCTTTGAGGCGTTTCGTCGAACCCCGTCGTCCGGTTCCAAGCAAGAGGGAGCGAAGCGAATGCTCGACGCTGCGGCAATCGTCCGTCGGTTAATCGAACAACAGGTAGAATTCGTCGTTGTTGGCGGCCTGGCCATGATCGCACGCGGCTCCGCCTATTTGACGAAAGATCTGGATGTTTGTTACAACCGGACTCCCGATAATCTCGCTGCTCTTGTTGCTGCTCTCGCTCCCTTGCATCCGTACTTGCGCGGTGCGCCGCCGGGATTGCTCTTCCAAGTGGACGTTCCCACTCTTGAGGGGGGATTGAATTTTACCTTTATCACGGATTGCGGCGACCTTGACTTACTTGGTGAAGTCAGTGGGGTGGGTACATATTCTCAAGCACTAGTGCAATCCAGCGAAGAACTCATGTTTGGGATGAAAGTGCATGTATTATCCATCGACGGCTTGATCGCCGCCAAGAAAGCAGCGGGAAGGAATAAAGATCATGGGCATTTGCTTGAGCTGCTCGAATTGAAAAAAATGCAGGATGCCGCCAAGACGACGCCAGACAATTCAGGGCCGGCATCGCCGGCATAGCCCGCACGCCTGATTTTCGTTCTATCCGGCTTCCGAGATCTCCTTGGCCGATGTAGGATGGGGCACGGCGGGAGAGCCGACGCGGAAGACACGATATGAACGACACGGCCACGAAAGCAGACACCACCCCTTTACTGCGGACCCTATCGCCGGCGCTGCGCGGACTGGAACGCAGTCTGCGAAACTGGCTCGATGCTCCCCACCGCTATCCGCTCTCGACGATCAATCGCGCCACTCTGGAAGGATTGGCCATCGACTTGCGCCGCCAGGCCGAGGCGCTCGACGTGGATCGGCCGCTCCTGGTCATCATGCTCATGGGCGGGACCGGCGTTGGGAAATCGACGCTGCTCAACGCCCTCGCCGGCGGCACGATCGCCCAGGCGTCGTTCACGCGGCCAACCACGCGCGATCCCGTCGTTTACTATCACGAATCGGTCAAACCGGATCGGCTCGATCCCGCCTTGCGGCATTGTCGTCTCGCTCCGCACGATCGGCCGGCGCTGGAACAAAAAATCCTCGTCGATACGCCCGACCTCGACAGCAACGACCTCTCCAACCGTGACAAACTGATTCAACTGCTCCCAGTGGCCGACATCGTGCTTTACGTCGGCTCTCAGGAGAAGTATCACGATCGACTCGGCTGGGAGTTGTTTCTGCACCAACGCAAGCGTCGGGCCTTCGCGTTCGTTCTCAACAAATGGGACCGCTGCATACACCAAAGCGACAGCGGCGTGCGCCCCGACGACGATTTGCTGCGCGATTTACAATCGGAAGGGTTTCAGGCTCCGCTCCTGTTCCGCACCTGCGCTCAACAATGGGTTGATCGCGCCACTGGCAACGGCGAAGCGCCCTCCGACCTGCCGGAGGGCGAGCAGTTCTCGGACCTTGTGCAATGGTTGGAAATGGGCCTAACGCGGCTGGAGATCGAAGCGATCAAGGCACGCGGCGTTAGCCAACTTCTCGACCACATGCGGCAAGCGCTGGCCGCCGCGAGTCCGCCTGATCTTGGCGACATCGCCGAGCGCACCCGCGCCGCCTGGGTCGCGCCCCTAACCGAAGAAGCCGCTGCTACCAGCGATGTCCTTCTCAACACTCTCGAACCCTATCAGCGCGAAATCGAGCATCATTTCGCGTTGGAGGAGCAGCGGAGCTTCCACGGCATCATGGCGTGGTATTTGCACTTGTTCACTCGCGCCAAATACGTCGGCAGCACGCTGCGCGAGCGCATTCCCTTCATGCCGCGCGGCCAAAGCAGCGCCCAGGCGCAGCCCTCCTGGGATCTGTCCACATTCATCAAGGCGTGCAGCGACGTGGCCGGCAATCGCCATCTCGACGCGCGGGGCAAAGCGCTGGCCAACAAACTGCTCGTCGAGGCCGATCATCAGGACTTTCCCCTTGACGTGCTCAGCGAACCGATGGAATCGCGCTCAGCGCTCGATTGGCGGCAGCGCTACGCCGGCATTCTGAGCGAGGTGCTGCAACAGGTTGAGCGCGAATGGTCCAAGCCCGCCGGGCTGCGCCGACTGACCCATGCCGTCGTGGTTTGGCTCGGCAATTGGGTGCCTCCGGTCGCCCTGTTGGGGGCACTCATCGTCTTTTTGTGGCGCTATTTCTACGATCGGAATATCAGTCTGCCGGACGTATTGGTCCCCCTCGTCATCCTTTTGGCCGTCCTCGTGGTGCTGCACGTCCTCATAACACTTGTCCTCCGTCTACGTTGGCCGGCGATCCGCGGCGAATTCCGCCGGCGTTTGGAGCAACGCATCCGTCAGGAATTGGAATCGATCTATGCGCCGATCCCTGGCGATGTGGCTCAGTCGCTGCGTGAAGAGCGCCGCTTGATCGAGAAAATCAGCACGGAAACCGCCGAAGTCGCATCCTGGCTGCACGAGCGCGAGCAATCAGCGAGCATCGCCGGTCTTTATGGACATTGAAAGCCGCAAAGAATAAACCGCCAAGACGCCAAGGACGCCAAGAGAAGAAGAGAATAAAAAGAGAAGATGAGATGAAGCGCTAGGGAATTGCGGACATCAACGGTGCCCAATTTCTTTCTTCTTTTTTTTCTCTTGTCTTATCTTGGCGCCTTGGCGGTTTATTTCTTCACGGAGGGTGTGAGAGTCGATCATGGGTCAAGGCAAGTGGATTAGCGACCTGAAGCCCGACACACCCGTGGCGGCTGCGGCGCGGCATGTCCTTTTTGTGCGCTTGCAGGTGGTAAAAGATTATCTGCCGCGAGCTGCTTTGGAAGCGGACGATGACATTGAATATGTCCACCAACTCCGCGTCGCCACGCGCCGCGCCGATGCCGCTTTGCGTATTTTCACCGACTGTCTGCCAAAGAAGACTTATCGCAAGGCACGGCAGCGTTTGAAGACAATACGCCGCGCCGCCGGCGCGGCCCGCGATTGGGATGTGTTTCTCGTCGAGCTGCTCAAACGCGAAGAGGACGCGGACGCCAAACATCGCGGCGGACTGGATTTCCTCATCGGCTACGCCCTCGGCCAACGCGCCGCCGCTCATGCCGACCTCGAAGCCGTCTATCAAGAGGAAGGCCCAACGTTTGAATCGTTTCTCGTCGGAACGGTCGAGGACATTCGGCCACTTGAGGGACAATCCGATCCGGCGATCCTCGTGGATCTCGCCCGGCCGATGCTGTTTGATCGCTTAAAGGAGCTGGAGCAGGCCGCTCTCGCCGACCTGAGCGATTATGCCCAGCTCCACCAGGTGCGCATCGCCGGCAAACGGCTTCGCTATGCGATGGAAGTTTTCGCCGACTGCTTCGATTCAACCTTCCGCGATAGCCTCTATCCGCGCATCGAGGAGTTGCAAGAAATCCTCGGCCGAGCCAATGACAGCCATGTGGCAGTGGAACGCTTGACCGATTTACGCGAGCGCTTGCATGTTACTTGTCCGACGGCGTGGCCGCGTTTGCAGCCGGGTTTTGAGCAATTGCTGCGTTCGCATCAGCGCCGATTGCCGCAAGAACGGCGTCGTTTCCTCAAATGGTGGGGTCAATGGCATCCTACTGGTAGCGAAGCCGTCATGACCTCGCTGTTGACGCCGCTAGCCTGAAAAACGCAACCACAGCTGCGGCCCCATCACGAGCAACCCGACCACGACGGCGGCCAGCGCCGCGATCAACACCGCCGCCGCCGCGATGTCCTTGGCGGCCTTCGCCAACGGATGAATGTCCGGCGACAAAAGATCAACCAGGGTCTCGACGGCCGTATTGACGAACTCCGCCACCCACACCAGGGCGATCGTAAAAATGAGGATCGCCCACTCGGTGCGCCCCAATCCCAGCCATAGAGCGACGCCAAGGATAGCGAGGGAAGCGACGGCGTGAATCCAGGCATTGTGCTGGGTGCGCAAAACATACCACCATCCGGCGAAGGCATGGCCAAACGACGCGAGACGCGAGGTGGCGCGGCGGCTGGATTTTGGGGGATCGGGTTTCATGCCGACACGATAGCGACGTGGATGTGGCGAGACAATGCTTGCAGATCACAGGGATAACTCACGTTATCGCAATTCTCTCTTAGTTGGGCTAGAATTGGCGAGACAAAGCGGTGCGCCTCTCGGAGGGGATCGTGAGAAGAAAGGCGAAAAAAAACGCCAAGGGACCATACCTCCTGTATGTGGATCTGCTCCGCGATCGGGTCCCTTCTTTCGACCATTTTCCGTACTCCCTCCCGGTGGTGCCCCACATGCAACGGTTGGCGTTTCATCCAAAGGTCACCTTTCTAGTAGGGGAGAACGGAACGGGGAAATCGACACTGTTGGAAGCACTGGCCTTGTGCTGCGGCCTCAATCCCGAGGGCGGGAGCCGCAACTTCAACTTCGCAACGCGGGCGTCTCATTCCGAGCTGGACAGCTGCCTCCGGTTGGCAAGATCGATCAACCTGGCGAAAGACAGCTTCTTCCTGCGGGCCGAGAGCTTCTACAACGTGGCGACCGAAATCGAGCGGTTGGGGAGCGATTTACTCGGCGAGTATGGGGGCCGCACCTTGCATGAGCAATCGCATGGGGAGTCGTTCTTCTCGTTGTTTCGGCATCGCTTTCGCGGCAACGGTTTGTATCTGCTGGACGAGCCGGAAGCGGCGCTTTCGCCGAAGCGACAGCTCGAATTCCTGACAGTCCTGCACGACTATTGCCGGCAGGGGGCGCAGTTCGTTATCGCCACCCATTCACCGATTATCATGTCCTACCCTGACGCCTGGATTTACGAGTTAAGTTCAGAAGCGATCCAGCAAATGCCTTATCTGGAAACCGAGCACTATCTGATCTCGCGCGGTTTCCTGGTCAATCCGCAACGGACACTCAAGGATCTGCTGTCAGACGATGCGAGCGCATCGCAGGATGCTGAGCAGGGACTTGAGTAAGAAACTCCAACGACGGCATCGTCGAGCCTTGGGATTGTTGTAGGATAATTGGTGGAAACTCTACCTAAATGACAAGTTGATTCGTTCGACTCGGCGGCTTCTGTCTGCATGGACATGGCTCAGGTGCTTGTTCAGAACCGCGTGGCCATCGCCCAGGCGAAGCTGCCCGATGATGTGAAACGGCAGGGCGTCACGACCAAGAAAAAATCGCCGGGTATCTTGTTGTGTATCAACCTGGTTTCGGAAAAGGAAACCGATCCGGCCACCGGAGAGGTGCGCTACAAATACGATCAGCTTTTCCTGAGCAACTTCGCGACGATTCAGATCAAGGACGCCCTGGCGCGCATTGACGGCGTGGGAGACGTGCAGTTCCTGGGACCGCGCGATTACAGCATGCGCATCTGGCTGGATCCGCAGAAGCTGGCGTCGCGCAGCATGACCGCCGGCGATGTGACAAACGCTATCCGCAAGCAGAATAAGCAAGTGGCGGCTGGGCGCCTCGGCCAGCCTCCCGCTCCTGGGGGCCTGAACTTCCAGTTTCCGCTCAATACGCTGGGCCGGCTCGAAACCGAAGAACAGTTTCGCCGGATCGTTGTCAAGACCGACGACAACGGTAGCTTGACATATCTCCGAGATGTGGTCGCCGACGATCGCAAGGGTCAGAAGGGCGTCGAGCTGGGGGCCAAGAATTACGACATGAACAGCTACCTCGACGGCGACCCGTCGATTACCCTGGCCATCTTTCAGTTACCCGGCTCGAACGCCCTGAAAACTGCCGAGTCTGTCAAGAAAAAGATGGGCGAACTCCAAAAAGATTTTCCGCGCGGAATCGATTACCGCATCCATTACGACACGACGGTCTTCATCGATGAATCGATTCACGAGGTTTACAAGACGCTTTTTGAAGCGTTCCTGCTGGTATTCATTGTCGTCCTCGTGTTCCTGCAAGACTGGCGAGCGACGCTGATGCCAATGATCGACGTGCCGGTGTCGCTCATCGGAACCTTCGCGGTCATGGCTGCCCTGGGATTCTCGTTGAACAATCTCTCGCTGTTCGGCCTGGTTCTGGCCATCGGCATCGTGGTGGATGATGCCATTGTCGTGGTCGAAAACATCGAACGCTGGATGGCCCAGGGGTTGCCGCCCCGCGAGGCGACGATCAAGGCGATGGCGGAAATCACTGGACCCGTCATTGCGATCACGCTCGTGCTTAGCTCGGTGTTTATCCCGACCGCCTTTATCGCCGGCATCAGCGGCCAGTTTTTCAAACAGTTCGCCCTCACGATTGCCGCCTCGACCATCATCTCGGCCATCAACGCCATGACGATGGCCCCGGCGCGAGCCGTCACCCTAATCAAACCGCACGCCCACGGTTCGGAGCGGCGGGAAGCCTTGCCGCGCCTGGCGGTGGCGCTCATCGGCGGCTTCCTGGCATATCGGCTGCTTGAGCCGATGATCGCTCATTATTTGGGCCTGGTCCCGGCCGGCGAAGGGCATGGCGGCGCGGAAGCATCCGAAGCCCCTTCCGCGGCTCTCTGGGAGCTGCGCATCGGCCTCTTCTGCGTGGGGAGCTTTGTGGGCTGGTTTCTGAATGGCCCGGTTAACTTCGCCCTCCTCCGCTTTTTCTCTGGGTTCAACCGCGTGTTCGACTGGATAACGGCAGGGTATGGCCTGCTGGTTCGCGGCGTTCTCCGCGTCATCGTCATCATGCTGCTGGTTTATGGCGGACTCATCGGCTTGACCGTACTCGGCTTCCGGTCTGTTCCAACCGGCTTTATTCCCGAGCAAGACAAGGGTTATCTCGTCCTCAACGCCCAGCTGCCGGACGGGGCTAGCCTGGAGCGCAGCGACGCGGTCGTGAAGCGGATGACCGAGATCGTATTCAAGGATCCAGGCGTTGCCCACACCATCGGCCTGCCTGGCTACTCGATCTTGACCGGCAGCAATATCTCCAACGCCGGCGGCATGTTCATCATTCTGAAACCGTTTGAGGAACGGGCCGGCGATCCCCACCTGAGCGCGAACGCGGTGATGGCCCGACTGCGCAAGGCCTTCTTCGTGATTGAGGAAGCGCAGGTGGCTGTCTTCGGTGCTCCTCCGGTGGACGGTCTGGGATCGACCGGCGGGTTCAAGATGCAGCTCCAGGACCGCGGCGGTCTGGGACTGGAGGCGCTCCAGGGCGCCGTGGCCAACGTGATCGAAAAGGGCAACGCTCAGCCCGAGTTGATCGGGTTATTCAGTACGTTCAGCACTAACCAGCCCCAGCTTTATGTCGATATTGACCGTGTTAAGGCGCAAACTCAGGGCGTGGATCTCGACACCATTTCGGAGACCTTGCAAGCCTATCTCGGCTCGTCCTACGTGAATGACATCACCCTGTACAACCGCAATTGGCAGGTCAACGTCCAGGCCGACGCGCGATACCGGATGCGGCCCGAGGATGTGGGAGCGCTCAAGGTCCGCAACGCCCAGGGGGATATGGTGCCCTTGAGCACGGTGATCGCCATCAAAACCATTTCGGGACCGGCGATCGTCAACCACTACAACCTCTATCCCTCGGCGGAAATCGCCGGCAATACGGCGCCGGGCATCGGTTCGGGCCAGGGTATCGCGCTGATGGAGGAGTTGGCGCGGAAGGAGCTTCCTGCCGGGATGGGTTTCGAGTGGACCGAATTGACGTATCAGCAAGTCTTGGCCGCTGATGTCGCCGAGAACCTCAAGAGCGGCGCCCTGCCCCCGGTCCTGGCTTTCCCGCTGGCCGTCCTTTTCGTCCTGTTAGTGCTGTCAGCCCAGTACGAGAGTTGGTCGCTACCCCTGGCCATCCTCCTCATTGTCCCCATGTGCTTGCTGGCCGCCATCCTGGGCGTGTGGATGACGCGGCTGGATAATAATATTTTCACGCAAGTCGGCCTGGTCGTGCTGATCGGTCTGGCGGCGAAAAACGCCATCCTCATCGTCGAGTTCGCCAAGCAGAGCGAGGACGAGGGGACCAGCCGGATCGAGGCCACGATCAATGCCTGCAAGACGCGACTGCGGCCGATCCTGATGACCTCGTTCGCTTTCATCCTTGGCGTGGTTCCCCTGGTGTTGGCCAAGGGCGCCGGCGCCGAGATGCGCGTTGCCTTGGGCGTCGCCGTCTTTAGCGGCATGCTGGGTGTTACCTTCTTCGGCTTGTTTTTCACGCCGGTGTTCTACGTTGTCATCCGCTGGCTTACCGGGCGGAAGGCCGCAGCGCCGGAGCCGGTTTCCCACCCGGACCACCAAGAGGTTGTGGCTGTGGTTGCGACGACGGTCGGTGACCCATCCACCGCCAAACACGGCATCAAAACGGGTGGTCAGGCCCAGACGCCGGCCGAGACGGAGTGAGGGAACTGCGGCCTCCTTAATGGGGACCTGTAGAAGTGATTCGCAGATATTTTTCAAGCAGCAAAAGCAGCATAGCTACTTGGAGAAAGTGGCTGACCTTGGTCCCGGTTCTGGGTCTGTTCGGTGGGCTTCTCGGCTTGTTCGGGAAGATCGGGGTTCGCGGCACTGGAGTGTGCGGTTACGGAAGAGTACTGAACGATCCAGACTCACTCGCGCTTCATGCGGTTCGCGGCACACTCTGGCTCCCCGCCACCGCTGAAAGACGCGGTCGTGAAACATCGAGAGACACCGACAAGAGCGAATGAGCAGGCGATAGCGATTCTTCTGGGAATTGTGGAGGAATGTGACCCACAGAGACAGTCGGTTCGTTCTTGGCATTTGGTTTGCATCCTGGGTGGCCCCATAACCCGGAAGCTATTGCCGGACAACGAAAGGAAAAGTTGAACCTAACGTCACTCGCCAAAGACATCGACCAGAAGTATAGTTGGTGCGGCGGGGCTTCGCGTTTTCGTTCACGGGAGTCCCCGTTTGACGAGTTGGAAGGGGGTTGGATTATGTCAGACATCAGCAATCTCGCCAGCCGGATCGATGCCGAGTTTTCGAGCGTTGAAGAGAAGGTCAAGAACTTCCAGGTCGAGCAGGCAGAAGCGCATAAACAGCGGCAACAGCGCCTCGAGCAGCTCGGCAAGGTGTTCGACCAGCTTCGCGACATTTGGCGACCTCGCCTGGAGCTCCTGGTCAAGAAGTTTGAGGGCCGTGTCCAGGCAACCCCACGGATCGTGCCATCTACCCGAGAGGCGACCTTTGACTTTCAGTCGCGCCTGGCTCGTGTCCGCCTCAAATTCGCAGCCTTCACCGACCGGGACATCCAAAAGCTGATCCTAGGCTACGACCTGGAGATCGTTCCCGTCCTGATGCGTTTCAAACATCATGACGAAGTGGAATTCCCTATGGACAAGGTCGATAAAGAATCCGCCGCGAGGTGGATCGACGACCGGATCGTGGACTTCGTGCAGACATATTTCTCGATGGGAGAAAATGAGATCTACCTGAAAGATTCCATGGTCGAGGATCCAATCGCTCACGTCCGGTTCCCGAAACAGGCGGCGGCAACGGTCCTCGAGTGGCAGGGCCAGAAGTTCTACTTTGTTAGCGAGCAGACACGCCGCGAATTCGCCGAGCAGAACAAGATTGCCATCGTGTAGGGCACACCTGCAGATGACAGGGTTAACGCGGCATGGCTCGCCGATCCCGCGCGAGGAGATGGCTATGGGGTTGCTGTGTCGGCTTGGGGGGGCGGTCGTCCTGCTTCTTTCGACGGTGGGAACCACCGGTTGTGTCGCCGGCATCCTCGGCGCCTGGATGTTGTACCAAAGAGGTTCCGAGAGAGTGCAGCGGATCACCGACAGGCTCGATACCGGCCTGCAGCGTGTGTCTGTCGCGAACCAGAATGTCCGACTCGCGGTGGGGAAAGCCCGTGCCGATGTGGCAAATATGGGCAAGGAATCGGCCGACCTTGATAGCGGCGGGAAGAAGAGTCGTCGTGCAACTCGGACGATTCGTGCGCTCATCCAGCACCACACAGGCCCGGACATGGACGAGCTGGGCGGACGCCTGGCGAGCCTCTCTGATAGCGCGGTCGCTGTCTCCAGCTTGCTTGAGAGTTTTCAGGAGGTTCCGCTCGCGCAGGCTTCCCGGATTGACTCGGGTCAGCTGAAACACCGAGCGGACGAGGCGCGGCAGTTATCATCGATCCTGCGACGGCTCGAAGTTGCGGTCGATGATGGGGACACCGAAACCAGCCGGCAGGAGCTTGCCACTGCAACAGGCGACGTGGACCTCTTCTTGCAGAAATGTCAGGCCACAGTAGATGCCTGGCAGGCCGACCTGGACCAAACTTGCGACGATTGGGCCCACGCCAAGGCGAAGATATTCGGCTGGTTGACATGTGCGGCGATCGCGGTGACTGTATTGTGTTTATGGATGAGCGCAGGCCAGATCAGCCTGTTTGCACGCGCTCTGCGGTGGTGCAGAGTTCGATGAGGGGGCGGATTATGCCGGTTAATATGGATCTTGAAACAACTTACATCAACATCATCCACACACGATAGATGGGGACCGAGTCCGACCCCGTGCCGAGGCAAAGTGGCTCGGCGGATCGCGGCCGAGTAGTCAGTTGGAGAACCAACCCGAGAGCTGCCCTGCGCTCGCTCTCATGAAACCCTGAAAGTCGGAGAGAACCATGTCCAAGCAGCAGGCAGGAGCAACCCGGACCAAGATGAAGCGCAAGAAATACGAGGAAGAATTGCGGAAGCTACAGATCGAGTTGTGCTTGCTGCAGCAGTGGGTTGTACACGTGGGCGCACGTGTGATCGTTGTGTTTGAAGGGCGCGACGCCGCGGGAAAGGGTGGGACCATCAAGGCCATCGTAGAGCGGGCGAACCCGCGCGTCTTTCGCGTGGCGGCGTTGCCGGCGCCATCCGACCGGGAAAAAACCCAGCTTTACGTGCAACGCTATATCCAGCACTTCCCGGCGGCAGGCGAAGTCGTCATCTTCGACCGCAGCTGGTACAACCGGGCCGGGGTGGAATATGTGATGGGTTTCTGCACGAAGGACGAGTACAAGGCGTTCGTCGAGAACTGCCCTAAATTCGAGAACCACATCGTCAAAGCGGGAATCATCCTGGTAAAGTTCTGGCTGGAGGTGGGCCAGGAGGAACAGCAGCGGCGCTTTGAAGCTCGCATCGAAGATCCCCTCCGCCAGTGGAAGCTGAGTCCGATGGACCTCGAATCGTATGCGCGGTGGTACTCCTATTCCCGGGCGCGCGACATGATGCTCGAAGCGACGGACACCAAGGACGCGCCCTGGTACATCGTCCCCTCGGACGACAAGCGCAGTGCTCGCTTGAACTGTATTTCGCAGCTGCTCAAGTTAATCCCCTACGAGGAGGTTCCTCGGGACAAGATCAAGCTGCCCGAGCGAGTGACCAAAGGAGAGTACGACGATCAAGCGCCCCTTGAGGGACGGTATTTCGTGCCGGAAAGGTTTTGATGCTCCTTCAGCCGAGTAAGCGAGAGGAGACTGCGGCCGACGTAGGATTCGAAGTTGACTGTCGTCCCTGTTCTCCGCGAGTCAAGGGGATCGCGGTCGGGACATTCGGGTTAGAAAAAGACGGCAGGAGTCGTTATTCGGCCTCCAAGGAGGCGAGGCTCATTCACAAACTTTCCATTCCCGAGTCTACAAGGGCTGCTGCGGATCACATATATAAATACGCACACTACTTGTTTATTACTCCGCCACTGTTGGCGGAGTGGCGGAGTCAACTCCTGCCAAGTCGTGCCAGCTGTCGCGGAATGGCACGACTTGGCAGGCGATTCCCAGGAATCGGTGGCGGAGTGGCGGTGTGGCGGAGTGACAAAATGGCGGTCGTCGGCCCTCTCTCATCTCGGCGGGCGCTTTCACAGCTCGCAATTATCTCATAGTCCTTGAGGTGGTTCCGCGGCGGCAGAGGGCGCCGGAGCGGCGAGGGAGGGCAGCGCCTTGTCGGCGATGTCGCGGCGATAGAAGGCGTCGCGGAAGCGGATGCACGCCACGGCTTCGTAAGCCAGGCGCTTGGCGTCCGCCAGCGTGTCGCCGAGGGCCGTGACGCCGAGGACGCGGCCGCCGTCGGTTTGCACGCGGTCGCCGTCGCGGCGCGTGCCGGCGTGGAACACCTTCACGTCCCGCAATTTCGCCGCCTCGGCCAAACCCTGGATCGGGAAGCCTTTGTCATACTTGCCTGGGTAGCCGCCGCTGGCCATGACCACGCACACTGCCGGACGCGGATCCCAGTCCAGTTTTCCCTCGAACGCATCCAGCCGCTCGTCCACGACCGCTTCGATCAAGTCGAGCAGATCGGTACGCAGGCGCAGCAGCAATGGCTGAATTTCCGGATCGCCAAAACGACAATTGAATTCCAAGACGCGCGGTCCCTGGTTTGTCGCCATGATCCCGGCATAGAGCACGCCGCGAAACGGCTGCCGGCGGCGCTTCATGGCATGGACGGTCGGCACCAATACCTCGCGGTCGATCGTGTCCAAAAGCTCCGGCGTGCCCAGCGGAGCGGGGCAATAGGCGCCCATGCCGCCGGTGTTTGGTCCTTGGTCATTGTCAAAGGCGGCCTTGTGGTCCTGCGTCGGCTGCAAGGGCACGATGGTCCGTCCGGAGACCAGGGCAAGAATGCTCAGCTCCTCGCCTTCCAGCCGCTTCTCGACGACCACGTGCCGGCCGGCGGCGCGGCCGAACTCCTCGCGCACCATGATGCGCTCAATGGCCGCCAGCGCTTCTTCGTTGGTCGAACAAACCATGACGCCCTTGCCGGAGGCCAGTCCGTCGGCCTTGACCACCAGCGGATAATCGCGGGTTTCAATGTAACGGCGAGCAAATTCGGGATGATCGAAGATACGAAACTCGGACGTCGGCACATCGGCGTGACGCATCAGCTCCTTGGCGAAAACCTTGCTCGACTCCAGCCGCGACGCTTCTCGCGTTGGACCGAAGATGCGAAGACCGGCTTTCTGAAAGTGATCGACGATCCCGCGCGCCAACGGCTCCTCCGGTCCCACCACCGCCAGATCGATCTTCTCTTTGCGGACGAAGGAGACGAGGCGATCGAATTCGAGAGGATCAATCGGCACATTGACGCCGTCCTCGGCCGTGCCCGCGTTGCCGGGAGCGCAGTAAATCTTCTCCGCTCGCGGCGACTGAGCCAACTTCCATACCAAGGCGTGCTCACGGCCACCCTTGCCAATGACGAGTACCTTCATAGCTGCGGTATCCAAGTAAATCAACTAACCACAGAGTTACAGAGAAAAGACAAAAAAGACAGCAAAGGACAGAAAGGAATGAACCAGTTCCTTGTATTTTCATTCTTCCTTTTCTGTGTCTTTCTCTTTGTTCTCTGTGACTCTTTGGTTAGCTCTTTTTTTTCTGACTACCGAGATTGGCGAATAAGTGGACCAGCGAACGCATCAGGTTCTTCCAGTCGCCTTCGTGCAGGCTCTCGTTCGGGGCATGGGCGTTGCTCTTGGGATCTTCGATACCGAGCAGTAGCGCGGGAGCGCCGCCGAATAGGTCCGCCAGTGGGCCGACAAAACCGATGGTGCCGCCGCAACCGATGGAGATCGGGTCGCGGCCGAACCCCTGGCGCATAGCATCGACCGCCGCCTCAAATGCCGGGCCGGTCGGATCGGTCATCCACCATTTGACCGCCTGGCCGAGCTGCTTGACCGTGACCCGCACGCCCCAAGGCGGATCAGCCGTCAACACCGCTTTCAACTGCTCGTAAACTTCCTGCGGATCCTGGTCCGGCACGATTCGGCAACTGACGATGGCCTTGGCAGACGGCAACACCTGATTCGATGCCCCTTTGATGGAACTGGCTTCCTGAGCGATCACGGTGACGGCCGGCTTGCGCCAGGTCTGCTCATAAACGGAAGTATTGCCTTCAAGAGCGAAACGAACTTCGGGCAAAATGCCGAGATCTTCGCGGACTTTTGCCTCCTCGAAGGGCAGATGGACAATGGCTTCGCGCTCGCGCGGCGTCAACGGCCGAACCTTGTCATAAAAATGCGGAATCGGCAGCGGACCGTTGCCCCAGTACAGCCGCGACAGAACGATGTTAAGGGCCAGTGCAGCGTCAGCCAACGCACCGCCGGCCATGCCGCTGTGGACCGGCAACCGAGCGCTCTCAACTTCAACCTGCACGGCGACGATACCGCGCAAAGCGTAAGTGATGCTCGGCAGGCCGGTGTCGAGGTTCTCGGTGTCGCAGACGACGATGACATCGGAATGCAGACGTTTCTGATGCTCGCGGAAGAAGCCGAGGAGGTTCTGCGAACCGATTTCTTCCTCGCCTTCGACAACCATCTTGACGTTGACCGGCAATTCGCCCTTGGTTTTTAGCCAGGCGGCGATGGCGGCGAGTTGAGCCGTGATGGCCCCCTTGTCGTCGGCTGCGCCGCGCCCATAGAGCCGGCCGTCGCGCGGCGTCAACGTCCACGGCGGAGATTGCCATTGCTCCAGGTAATTGGTCGGCTGCACGTCGTGATGGGCGTACAAGAAGACCGTCGGCTTGCCGGCCGCGCCGAGCCATTCGCCGTAGGCATAGGGATTCGAGCCGTCGGTACGCAGGATGGCGACGTTTTGCAGGCCGGCGCTGCGCATTTGCTCGCAGGTCAATTCCGCCGTCTGCTCTACTTCCTTCTGATGCTCGCCGTCCGTGCTAATGCTCGGGATGGCGACCAATGCGGCCAGGTCGCGTACCAGGTCGGCGTGATGGCTGTTCAACCAGTTCAGGACCGATGCGTCAGTGTCCATGATCCCTCCTCCATATCCGTAGCTGGCGAGCGGGGCGTGTCAATGCCCTGGTGAGAGCAACCGGGGCGTTGACACGCCCCGCTCGCCCTAACGATGTCTAAACGATTTGTATTCTGCGGCGAGTCGCTGTCTACTTGGGAAGAGGAGGATCGCACATTTCGAGCAGGCGCGAAAGGAAGATGAGTCCGCCGATGAGACTGGCGGTGATGCTCGCCAAGAGCACAGCGCCGGCGGCGATGTCCAGGCACGATGCCGCGCGGGGCATGCTCGACTTGTCGAGTCCAATAAACAACGCTTCGATGGCGTTGTTGAGTAGATCGGTAATCAGCACCATGCCGATGCAGCCGAGCAGCAAGCACCACTGGACGAGGTCACAGCGCAGCACGATGGCGGCTGTCAGCACGAGTGCGGCGCAGAAGAAATGGACGAAGAAACGCGAATGGCCGCGAACCCCGAGCTTGATCCCGCGGCAGGCTGGCCGGAGTCGATCGCGCCACCAGCGCCGGGGATGGGCATGCACCGGTGCTTCTTCGATTGCGGATGGCCGGGGCGATGATTGTATGCTCATCATGATGGCCTCCTTTCCCTCGTGGCCGGGCGGGCCGGACACATTCGCTTGCCTATTGGTAACGTCTCTGGAGCTTGGCGTCGAGTCCAGTCATGTCGTCATCAGAAATTCGTGCCGAGGACGCCCTGCCCTGCCCCAGCGCCTTGGGCACCCATCGGGCCAAAGGCACGGTTAGCCGGCAGCAGATTGGGGACGATGTTGAACAGAAAATTGAAATTGCTTTGTAAGGCGTTGTAGGAGAGGCCGAGGCTGACTTGCAAGTCCGACCCCATGCGCGTGAACATCAACGAGTTGGCGAACGCCTCTCCCGTGCCAAAGTCGTAGGTGCTGCTGGCCGTGGCGGCATATTTGGGGCTGAAAATGTAGGTCACGGAGGCGGTGACAGCCCGAACTTGCAACGGATCGATGTATCGGAAACCCAGATAGAAGTTGGTCCGATCAGGGCGATTGAAATAGCTGCCGATCGTCCAGACGCGGACGCCGCCGGGGAACGGATCGGTCCAGCCGGTGCTGGCGAGTGAGGTACGGTCGCCGACGTTCCATAGATAATTGTACTGCAAGAACGACCAGGAGTGGCCGAAGTTATCGCGATTAGCGGCGGGGTAGAACGAGCCTGAAAGATCAAGTAGCATCCAGTCCACAATGTGTTGATTCCCTGGAAAGCCGCGTTTCGTCTGCAATCGTTGACTGAGTTGGAGTTGCAATGCCTGAATCGTGTCCAAGGTGTCGATGTAGCGATCGATCAGCAAACGGCGAATGGCCATTGTCTGAGGCGTGTTGTAATACGGGGAGAAAATCAGGCTGAGACCGTGGTTATCGTTGACGGCATTTGGATTGAAAAGAATCTGATACGGCCTGATGTCGCGCAGAGCTTGATTGGCGGCATCCGTATTGAGCCGATCTAACTGAGGCAGATACGTATAAGGTACGTTACTGTAGGCAGTCATGTAGTTGACGTTAAAAGCAATCTTATGATTCAGCCCATTCAGGTTCCATAACTCGCTGGTGACATCGCGGTATAGATGCGTGAAGGGGATGCTGGCGCGGGCTCCAGCCGCCTCCCATGAGCGGCCGATTGAATTGCCGAGAACGTCGCTCGAATAGCCGGTCAGCTCCCAACGGCCGTAGGGAGACAATTTCAACGGTCCTAGAAAAAAGGGGATCTCGGCTTCTTGCATCCAGTCGCCGCGGAACGTCGCGGCGTTCACATCGGTCACACTCACCTCTGGCAAGAACTGCAAGCTGGGTACCAGTGGTGAGCCGGGCGACCCGGTCAGGATCACACGCGGCGAAGAATCCGAGGAGATTCTCAGTGAGGCGTACTCCGCGTTAACGCGCGAGGTATAGGTGATGAAATTAAAAAAATCTTGGCCGATGAGCCAACCATCGAAACGCGGTAAATCCTGTGTCATCGTTACCCAGGGGCGTAGTCGCGGCATCACCATCCCCGACCAGGCCCAGTTGTTCTGCTGCTCTTTGACGAAGAGAAAGGTATCGAAATTGGGATCGAGATCCCACGGACGCTTGTAATATTGCTCGATGAAGTTGCGATCGCTGACCGGAGAGATCTGCGACATGGCGCTGAAACCATAGGGCATTTCCTCCACGTCGATGCGATCGAGCAACCAGCCGCGGAAATTCGGGGGATCGTAATTGTTGATGGGTCGCGGCCCGCCCAGGATGTCAAAACCACGATCGTACATTCCGAACGCGCGCAGAGTGTTGGTGTATATTGCTGGGATTCCAAAGAGATTATTGGCGGATGAACTGTATAAAGTGCCGATGCCCGGACCACGATAAGTCATTTCGTCCAGATTCAATAGCCAGCGCGTGTTCGGCCGGGGCTGCATGCCGAGCAATTGATAGAGGTTCAACGATACGCCAAGCTGGACACCGTATATATGGTTCCAACCCCAACTAAAATTCTGCACGGGGCCGAGCGGCTCTTGCGCGGTGGTCGAAACATAGGGCAACCAAAAAAAAGGGATCTTTTCGATCTCGAAGAATGTGTTACTGCCAGTCAATTGAGTCTCGCGCACCATCACCGGCTGTCCCGTGTTGCGATCGAGCACGGGCATACCCAAGATGTTGCGCAGCGGAATCGTGCGATCTTCGATGACTCCGTCTTTTAGATATATTTTCAGGCCGGGATCGGACGGCAGCCGGCTGGAAAACGTCTCGCTGTTGACAATCTCGAAGGTATTCACAGAAGTCTGGCGGATTTCCTTGGCCGTGGCGATGAGTGGATCGTTCATAAGCGGCTGTTTGAGTTCGAGCCGTCCATTCAGCGCGATGGCCACGCTGCGATTGACGTCATAGTAAACCTCGTCCGCGGAGATGGTCCGCTGATCGCCTTTGGGGTTCACATTCGGCGCTTGGCGGATGATGACGTGGCCGGACAAATAGACTTCGAGGTCGTTGCTGGAATGACCGCTAGGCCGTTGAATGTTCTCCGCCAATACATCGGCGGAATCGCCGCGCGTCCAGATGACGATACGGTCGGCCTCCATATCGACCATGCCGATTTGGCTCGCGTTGCGCACCTGCAGGATGACACCGCCGGTGACGATGTAGATGGTCTCGCCATTGGCGCCCTTGATCGTTTTTCCCGGAACCCCGCCGACGCCCTGACGCGGCGTAACGACGAAATTGGTCCCCACCTGAGCTGGTCTTCCGGGGGGAGGCGGCGTAGGCCGTGAGGGCGGAGGAATCGGCGGCGTACCCGGCGGAACGCGCGTCGGCCCGGACGGCGGCACTGAGCCGTCCGGCGCTCGCGGCGATGTCGTTGCAGGTCCATCGGGTTGAGGCGGCTGCGGTCCATCACCCGGCTGCGACGTAGGACGGGCGGGCATCGGCCCCGCTTGTGCCGGCGGGGGAATGGTCATATTATTCGAACCATTTTGTCCGGAGCCGATGGCGCTGTTGCTTGACGAATCGTCCGGAGGAGCGTAGCAACAGACCCGTATTTGCGCGGCCGGCGGCGTGGCGGCGCCGCGGGGCGACGGCGTGCCGGTAGGAGGCCGCGGCAACGGCGGTGTCGGCTGCAAATTCAGCGAGGGCGGCGGCGTGGGCTTCGTTGGTCCTGGCATCACGGTCGGCGGCAGAACCAACTGGCGTTCCCGCTGAAACGATGTCTGCTGAATGGGACTCGGAGTCGCCGCATTCTTTGTCTGGAGGAATCGCGGTCCCAACCCTTCGGCCCGCCCACGCTGGACCAGCGGATCCTCAGCGCGCGATTGTCGCACGAGGGGAACACGGTGCGCATGTACCTTGAACTCGCCGCGCGTCGTCAAATCGAGGACCGCGCGCGGGAAGTCGTGAATCTCGGTGCCGTCATCAATGCGCACCTTGCCCTCGGCATAAATCTCCGCACGCAGTTTCCCCGTCACCTTCGTTCGGCCGAGATCGATCCAGATGACACCCTGCTCGAACCGCGCTTGCACAATTCCCATCTGGGCGAACACCAATCCGCGGAAAAAGAACACGCAATACTCGGTCGGTCCCAGTTTCTCCGTCCATGTGGCGATTTCGTCTGCATCGAGGATGAGCGGCTTCGATTCGCCGGCTTGAGCGCGTTGCAATCGATAAATCTTCGTGTCGGCCGCCGCGGTCGGCGTCGCGGTCCGCTGTGTGGCGGGCTGCACGGTGTTGGATGAAGCCGGGGCGGGAGCCGGCTTGGAAACTTCCCACCAAGGTCGTGCCGTTGCTCCGGAGGCAGCGCGGTCCTGAGCGCGAAGCGCGGCCACGGCGCAAAAGCCGAGCGCGAGCAGCAGCGCAAGCAGGCTTGCCAGCCGGCGGAACGAGGAATACCTCACTACGGCGCCTCCATGCGGTCCCGAACCCAACTCTAGGCACAATCCGTGACCCGATTTCACGTGCGAGCGGCGGAGTATAGAAACGCGGCAAGAAGTGTCAAGTCCAAGCAGCGATCTGCCGACAGATCGGATGGGCCTGCCGATGCGACAATCTCCGCCCTCTCCCCCCTTGCCCCCCTCGTGCCATCCCGTGCCCTCTGATGCCGCCACATCGCCACATCGCCACATCTCTACA
>Ga0070738_10001453_pt1 | contig 47242 bp, 42 predicted proteins | sample Coa_R2_2_FD_66446 | JGI IMG/M metagenome (GOLD analysis project Ga0070738, IMG submission 66446) | Surface soil microbial communities from Centralia Pennsylvania, which are recovering from an underground coalmine fire - Coalmine... | ecosystem: Environmental > Terrestrial > Soil > Unclassified ...
AGAGTTCGTGGTGAGCCCCTCGATGCTCCATGCGGCCCCCCGCCTGATAGTCGGGCCGGCCACCGAGCCGGGGCGCATCGAGTTCCACTGTCCGTTCTGCAACCTCAGCTTCCCCAAGGACCAAAGCCCTCGCATCCGCGAGTAGGCCCCCCACGGGGCCGGCGCGCGGGACCGGCGCCAGGCGCCGGTCCCGCGCTTGCCCGGTGCGGCAGCGGGGGAGACTGTGGCGCGCCCCGCCATCTCCCCCACTGCTACGCGCCGCCGAGACTAGCAGCGGACACGTGTATACTTGCCATGATGATCGGCAAGATATCGATGCGGCGGGTCGGCCGCCCGCAGGCGCCGACCGCCGACAGGCTTGATCGCGTACATCCGATTGCCCGATTGCCCGTGACGCGGACTGATCCCGAAGCCGGGGGTGGCGTTCCCTTACTCCCTCTCCCTCTGGGAGAGGGTCGGGGTGAGGGCGCATCTTACTCCCTCTCCCCCTGGGAGAGGGTCGGGGTGAGGGCCCGCCTCCGTCGGCGAACCCCAGGGCCGGATCGGATATGAGTGGGGGCCATGACCGAGGACGGGGGCGTGCCCGCAAGCGATAGCGCACCGACGGCTAGCGCCGCGGGCGCCCAGAGCCCGTACTGGGTCGAGGCGCTGAGCCGCGGCCTGGACGTGCTGCGAGCCTTCGACGCGGACCACCCCTCGCTGTCGTTGGCCGAGCTGGCGCAGCGGCTGGGCTGGAGCCGCACGACCCCCTATCGCTTCGTCTGGACGCTGGAGCACCTGGGCTACTTGCAGCGCGACCCCGAGTCGCGGCGCTATCGGCTCGGGCCACGCGTGCTCGAGCTGGGCTTTGCCTACCTACATAGCCTGCCCCTAGTGGACCTGGCGCGGCCCTACCTTGCTCGCCTGCACCAGGAGACCGGCGCCTCCGCCCACCTTGGCATCCCGGACGGGAAAGACGTGCTGTACGTCGCGCTGGTAGCGGCACGGCGCATCTCGGCGATCACGGTCCACGTCGGCATGCGGGTGCCCGCTCACGCTGGGTCCATCGGGAAGGTGCTGTTGGCGTTCAGTCCGCCGGAGGTGGTCGATGACCTGCTCGCCAGCGGGCCGCTCCCAGCCTACACCGAGCGCACGGTGACGCAGCCGGCGCGGCTGCGGCAGTATCTCGCGCGCATCCGCGAGCAAGGCTATGTGTTCAACGATCAGGAGTTCCAGCTAGGCGTGCGCTCGGTGGCGGCGCCCATCTTCGACGGCGACGGGGCCGTGGTCGCCGGCATCAACGCCGCCGCGCCGGTCCACGAGTTCCCCGACGACGTGGTCGAGACCGTCGTCATCCCGGCGGTGCGGCGGGCCGCGGCCCAGCTGTCCACCTGTCTCGGCTACCGAGACAGCCTCCGGGCCGCCGAGCTTTCGAAGCGCTGAGCGACGTGGATGGGTGAGCGCCTGCGAATGGACCGGGCGGCGCTGCTCCTCATCGACTTGCAGCGCGATTTCCTGGCCCCCGCTGGTCCGCTTGCGCGGCTGGGCTGGTGCGGCATCCCCGCCGGCGACGTGCCGCCGCTCGTCGAGCGCTGCCAGGCGCTGATTGCGGCCTTTCGCGCCGCCCGCCGCCCCGTGGTGTTCGTCACCACCGCGTTCCGCCCCGACTACGCGGACTGCGCCTGGGCGACTCCCTGGCGCGAGCGGCTGCTGGCGGCTGGCGAGCGGTGTTTGGTGGAGGGCACGCCGGGCGCGGCGCTGCTCGACGGGCTCGCCACGCGCGCCGACGACTACGCGGTGGTCAAGCAGGGCCACGGCGCGTTCCTGCACACGATCCTCGACCGTCTGCTCGCCAATCTCGGGGTCGAGCACTGCGTCGTCGCCGGCGGCGACGTGCCCGGCAGCATCAGCGACACCGTGCGCCTCGGCGCCGCGCTCGGCTACGAGCAGTTCGTCGTCGAAGACGCCGTCTACCCACTCGGCTCGCCCGACTTGCCCACGCTGCGCAACCGCGTCGAGTACGTGTCCACGCGCGACGTGCTCGCGCGCGCCGCGGCGCCCGCTCCGCCCGAGCCCGACCCGGCCCCGGCCCGCGGCGCCCTGCTCGTTGTGGACATCCAGAACGACTTCGTGCACCGCCACGGGGCGCAGCGGCGCTACGGCTACTCGCGGCTGACCGACGCGGACGCGGAGCGGGTGATCGCGAACAACCAGCGGCTGATTCCAGCGGTGCGCGCCCGCGGCTGGCCGGTCATCTTCGTGCGGGACGTGCAGACGCGCCACGGCCTCGATACCGCCTTGCCGCGCCCCATTCGCCGCGTCAACCCCATGCCGCCCGAGGCGCAGTTCATCAAGGAAGGCACGTGGGGTGCAGCCTTCGTCGACGCGCTCCAGCCGCAAGCGGGCGATGTCGAGATCGTCAAGCGCGGCAACAGCGCGTTCGGCTTCACGCCGCTCCACCGCACGCTGCGGAATCTCGGCATCCGCCATTGCCTGGTGAGCGGGGGCGCCGTGCATGGCTGTCTCAGCGACACGGTGCGCGAGGGCGCCGGGCTGGGCTACGCCCTGACCATCGTCGCCGATGCCGCCTACCCGCCCGACTCGCCCTACCTCGACCTGCTGCGGCAGCGAGCCGCGATCCGCTCGACCGACGCGGTGCTGGCAGCCCTGGCGCGGCCAGCGCCGGCCCCCGCGAGCGCCCTGATCGTATAGGGGCATAACTGATCACGCCGGCGCCGCGCAGACGGCAGCCCCGGATGGAGCGACGACCGGCCGGGGACGCGCCTGAGGATGTCCGCTGGTAAGGCGTTCTCCGCTGCGTCACGTATTGACGACAGTGTTTCGCCTGTGGGACAATGCGCCGTGCCGGCGCCGCCGCCCGCGTCGGGCGCGGCGGCCTTGGCCTGGCGGGCGGCGGCGGGCCATCGCGCGCCCCAGCTTGTTGGCCATGGAGCAGCAGCCATGCAGCGATGGGCGGGCCTGGAGATCCTGGAGACGCTCGACGAGCTCGTGCGCCCGGAGCACACCGTCCTCTTGCTCTGGGACTTCGCCAGCGGCGTCGTGGGCAACTGCTTCAACAAGGACACGCTGATCCCCCGCACGGCCCAGCTGGTGGCGGCCGCTCGCGCGCACGGCGTCCCGGTCCTCTGGGCGCGCCAGAACGACATGTACCTGATGGGCGACACGGGCGCGGCGATGATCCGCATGCGTATGAAGCAGTGGAAAGTCGCCGACCTGGCCAACTTCCGGCCGGGCGGCGTCCGGGGCACCCCAGAATGGGAGTTCCTGCCGGAGCTCCGGCCGCAGGAGGGCGACGTCGAGTTCGAGAAGTTCCTGCCGAACGCTTTTCTCGGGACGAATTTCGAGTGGCGACTGCGGAAGCTCGGCGCCAAGACGATCATCCTGACGGGCATCAACGTGGCGACCGGTATCCCGGGTACGGCGCGCGAGGCGATCCACCGCGGCTACTACGCGGTGGTCGCCCGGGACTGCGTCGGCGGCCGCGAGCGTGACTACGCGCGGTCGCTGCCGCTGATGGAGACGCTGCTGGACGTGTTCGATTCGTCCGAGATCATCGCCGCCTGGGAGCGCCGCGGCGTGTAGAGCGGTGCGTCGCGCGAGACGAGGAGAGGGCCCGATGACAACCGTGGCGGAAAACGAGGCGCTGACGCGAGTGGGCGCGGGCACGCCGATGGGCGAGGTATTGCGCCGCTACTGGTGGCCGGTGGGCATCTCCGCGGATCTGAAGGAGAAGCCAACCCTCATTCGCCTGCTCGGCGAGGACCTGGTCCTCTACCGCGACCGCCAGCGCCGCGTGGGCGTGCTGGGCGCGCTGTGCTCGCACCGGCGGGCGAACCTCTGCCTCGGCAGCACCACCGAGCGCGGCTTGCGCTGTCGCTATCACGGCTGGGTGTACGACGCCACCGGCCGCGTGCTGGAGACTCCCGGCGAGCCGCCCGCGAGCGCCCTGGCGGACCGCGTCCAGCACCCGGCGTACCCCGCGGAGGAGCTAGGCGGGCTGGTCTTCGTCTACCTGGGGCCGCGGCCGGCGCCGCTTCTGCCGCGCTTCGACTTCCTGGCCGGCGAGGGCGAGCATCGCGTGAAGATCACCGGCTTCGCCGACTGCAACTGGCTCCAAGCCGTTGAGAACGGCATGGACCCGCTGCACGTCAGCTACACCCACGGCCCCTCCTGGGAGGACCTGAACGCGACGCCCGAGATGGGCTTCGAGGAGACCGAGTGGGGGCTGGTCCACAAGGCCGCCCGCCCGACGCGCCGGCCAGGCATCTACAACTACCGTGAGCACCACCTGCTGCTGCCGAACATCAGCTCCGGCGGCAGCGCCCAGCGTATGCTCGACGGCCCCACCGGCACCCCGCCGACGTCCCACCGCTGGAGCGTGCCGATCGACGACACGCACACCATGATGGTCCGTGTGCTCTACAAGCCGGCCGACAACCACGGCACCTGGAACGCCGAGCCGCTGGTAGCCGGCTGGAAGCCGATCCGCATCGAGCCCTACCTGGAGTACAAGCTGTCCGACACGCCCACGCTGGGCTACGAGATCCCGCGGGTCATCGCCGCCGAGGACGCCGCCGTCATGGCGAGCATGCCGCCGATCGTGGACCGCGAGCACGAGAACCTGCTCACGGTCGGCGACGTGGGCATGCGCTGGATCCGCAACATGTACCTGCAGGCGATTGCCGACGTGCAGGCCGGGCGCGACCCCAAGGGCACGGTGCGCGATCCCGCCCGCAACACGCTCATCCCCGTGCCCTGCTACGAGCAGGAGCTGACCGCCGACGCGCTGCGGCAGCGGAACCTGGCGACCGTGTCCTAAGCTACCGGCCCAGGGATTCGGTCGGGGCAGCTCGCGTATTCTTGGCAAGGAGCACCCGCCATGTGGCACTGGGCCGGCACGGAGATCTGCGAGACGCTGGAGGAGCTTGTCGCGCCCCAGCACACGGCCCTGTTGCTGTGGGACTGCACCGCCGGCGTCGTCGGCCACGCGTTCAACGCCGACACGCTGATCGCCAATACCGCGCGGCTGCTGGAGGCCGCCCGTGCCCACGGCATCCTGACGCTCTACTCGCGCCAGAACGACATGACCTGGGCGGACCTCGGTCCCGCCATGGTCCGCTTGCGCATGCGCCAGTTCCACGTCACCGACCTGGCCAGCGACCCGCGGGCGAACCGCCGCGGTGCGCCGCCCTGGGAGCCGCCCGCCCTGCTCCAGCCCCGCGCCGGCGACGCCGTCTTCGAGAAGTTCTCGCCCAACGCCTTCCTTGGCACGAGCTTCGAGTGGCGCCTGCGGCGGCACGGCATCAAGACGATACTGCTCACCGGCGTCTCGGTCGAGACGGGCATCGACGCAACCGTGCGCGAGGCGACGAATCGCGGCTATTATGCGGTCATCGTGCGCGACTGCGTGGGCACGCGCTCCGAAGCGCTCCAGCGGGCGGCGCTGGACGCGCTCGAAACGTTCGATACCTATGACTCGTCGGAGATCATCGCGGCGTGGGGCCAGGCGACGGCATGAGCTAGATGAGCTAGTGGGCGGCGCGACCGCGGCGTCCGTCCACCACCGTTGGATCGCTCAGTACCGAGCCCCGAGAGGAATCACGGCATGCAGGGAACCGCTGCGCGGTGGTGGGCTAGCGTGTGCCTCGGGCTGATGCTGGCGGTCGGCTGCGGCCCGGCGGCTGTCCCGTCGGCGTCGTCCGCGTCGGGCGCCCCGGGCAGCGAAGGGCAGTCGGCCGCCGGGGCTGCCGACTCCTGGGACACGGTGGTGGAGAACGCCCGGCGCGAGGGTCAGGTATCGATCCTGAGCAACCCCGGCCATCGCGCCTTCATGGAGCACGCGATCCCCGCCTTCCAGCAGCAGTACGGGATCACGGTGGACATCGCGTACACCAACGGCCGTGAGTCCGCCGAGCGGGTGCTGGCCGAGGTCGGCGCGGGGCAGGTGCGCACGGACGTCGCCGGGGGCGGCGACACCAACATGTACGAGCTGGCCCAGAACGAGGCGATCGCGGCGTACACGGTGCCGAACGCCGACGGCATTGCCGAGCCGGTCCGCGAGAAGATCGGCCCCGGGAACACCTATTACCCGACGATGCTCGTCACGTACGCGCTGCTGGCCAACACCCAGGCCATCCCGGCGGAGCGCCTGCCGCGGCGCTGGGCCGACCTGACCGACCCCTACTACAAGGGGAAGATCGTCATCCACAACCCCGCGACCAACGGCGGCGGCAATACCTGGCTGGCGGGAGCGTACGACGACCCCACGCTCGGCCGGCCGTACCTGGAGAAGATCGCCCAGCAGGACTTGCTGGTGGCGCAGGATCCGGCGACGGTCGAGGCGACCGTGGCGCGCGGCGAGCGCGGCATCGGGCTGCCCGGCGTCGGGCGCGCGGTCGTGACCCAGGCGGGCGCCCCGATCAAGTGGATCATCCCCGACGAGGGCGTCGTCTACTCGGTCGACGTGGACGCCATCCCCAAGGGCGCTCCGCACCCCAACGCCGCCCGCGTCTGGGTCAACTTCATCCTCAGCCCTCAGGCCCAGGCGTGGTGGTACCCCAACGGGCGCTACACGCCCGTCCGCACCGACGTGCAGGTGGACGAGCCAGAGTACCTGCTGTCCAACCTGAAGCTGCTCGGCACCCACGGCACGCGCGCGCCGCAAGACGTGCCCAAGTGGCTGGACCTGGGCAAGTCGATCTTCGGCCGGTGACACCGTGAGGCTCGGAGCGCTGCGCCAGCGCCCCACCGGCGGTACGCTCGCCTGCGGGGCGCTGCTGCTCGGCGTGGGCGCGCTGGTCCTGTACCCTACTTACATGCTGCTGTACGGCAGCCTGTGGAGCGCCCGCCCCGGCTTTCCCGGCCACTTCACGCTCGCCCACTACGTCGCCACGGCCACCGACCCCCAGACCTACCAGGTGCTCCTGACCAGCCTGCTCGTCGTCGCGGCCGAAACCCTCCTCGCCACGGCCATTGCCGTCTACCTGGCGTGGCTCGTCACGCGGACGAACGTCCCCTACCGCCCTCTGATCGAGGTGGTCGCGCCGCTCGCCTTCTTCGTCCCCGGCCTGCTGACCGCGATCGGCTGGGCGATACTGGCGAACCCGCGCAACGGCAGCCTCAACCAGCTCATCGCGGCCGTGCTGCGGCTGGAAGAGGGGCCGATCGACATCTACTCCTACGGTGGGATCGTCTTCGTCATGGCGCTGCACTCGGCAGCGTTCGTCTACCTGCTGGTCGTGCCCGCCTTTCGCAACCTCGACGCCTCGCTGGAGGAGGGCGCGCACATGTCGGGCGCCGGCTCCTGGCAGGCGTTCTGGCGCATCACCCTGCCGCTGCTGCTGCCGGCACTGAGCGGCGCCATGCTGCTCGCCTTCATCGCCGGCCTGGAGGCGTTCGAGACGCCGGTGATCCTCGGCACGCCCGCCCGGATCTTCCTGTTCACCAACGAGATCCACTACGCGATGACCGTCTCCGTGCCGCCAAACGTCGGCCGCGCCATGACGCTCGGCGTGTGGCTGGTCGTCCTCACGCTGCTGCTGGTGGCGCTGCAGTGGCGGCTGCTCGGCCGGCGCGCTTTCACGACCGTGACGGGCAAGGGCTACCGGCCACAAGTGATGGACCTCGGCGCCTGGCGCTGGCCCGCGTTCGGCCTCTTCCTGGTTTATGCTCTCCTCGCCGTCGGCCTGCCCATCGGGCAGATCTTCGCCACGAGCTTCTTCCGCGTCTTCGGCCTGTTCTCCTGGGACCTGTTCACGCTGGACAATTATCGGCAGGTGCTGACCGACCCGCTGCTCGGCCGCGCCGCGCGCAACACGCTGTTCGTGGCCGGCGCCGCGGCCACGCTGGTGGTCCTGCTCAGCGGGGGCGTGGCCTACGTGGTCGTGCGCACGCGCTTTGCCGGGCGGCGCGTGCTCGAGCTGTTGAGCTGGCTGCCCTGGACCCTGCCGGGCATCGTCCTCAGCCTGGCGATGCTCTGGGCCTATATCCGCGTGCCCGGCCTCTACGGCACGGTCCTCATCCTGCTCGTAGCCTACGTGACGCACGGGCTGCCGATCGGCACGCGCATCCTGGCCGGCACCATGGCCCAGTACAGCGCCGACCTGGAGGAGAGCGCCCGCATGTCGGGCGCGTCATGGTGGACCACGTTCCGGCGAGTCGTGCTCACGCTCCTGCGCCCGAGCCTGGTCGCCGCCTGGCTGCTGCTGGCGTCGATCTTCGTCCGCACGTTGAGCCTCCCGGTCATGCTGACCGTCCCGGGGAACGAGGTGCTTTCCGTGCTGACGCTCAGCTACTGGGACCAGGGCCAGGGGGCAAAGGTCGCCGTCATCGCGATGCTCACGCTCGGGCTGCTGGTCCTCCTCACGCTGGCCGACGTCGCCGCGCGCCACCAGGCCGCCATTCGCGCGCGCTTCGCGCGACCCGCGGCCCCGCCGCGGAGCAGCGGCGCCCCGGCCCAGGCGCCCTCCCTGCAGAGCACGAGCTGAGAACCGGCTGTCGCCCCGCTGCCCGCGTCGTTAGCCGCGGCCGAGCGGATCGATCTCGCGGCGCGCCTCCGGGGTGAAGATGTCCTTCGGGATCATCCCGTGGACGCCCTTGTTGCCATCTACCACCTGCGTGACGCGGAAGCTCACGGCCACGCTGCAGAGACCGTACGCATCCAGCGTGCTCATGCCGGCACACCGGACCAGGAACTCCACGGCGTTGCGCAGGCAGAGCCGGAACGCCTCGTTCAGATCGGCGTCGAAGCCCAGCACCAGCCAGTGCGATGGTGTCTCGACCAGGGGCCAGCGGAGTGGCGCCTGCTGGTGCAGGACGACTTGCAGGCGCAGATCGCGCATCGCCGACTCGATCGCCGTCAGGTTCACCTCGCCGTCGCCCTGCGCGACGTGGGAATCGCCAGTGTAGATCAGCGCGCCCGGCTTCCAGACCGGCACGAACAGCGTCGTGCCCGCGACCAGTTCGCGCAGGTCCACGTTGCCGGCATGCGGGCCGGGCGGCACGGCGTTCACGGGACGGTCCACGTCGGGACAGACGCCGAGAGTGCCTTGGAAGGGGCCCAGCGGGATGCGAATGTTCGGTCCCCAGGCCGTGGTCAGGCTCGCGAGGTCAAGATCGAAGTAGCGGACCTGCCCGTCCGGAAACTCTTCTGGCAGCGCGCCCGTGCCGAGGTCGACGGGATTGTTGAAGTTGAAGCCGAAGTCGATGGGCTCGCAACGAAGCACCCGCAGCTCTAGCACGTCGCCCGGCTCGGCGCCGCGCACGGCCACGGGCCCCACGAGCGTCATCGGGCCACGGCCGGGGTGGTCTCGCCGCAGTTGCGCGATGGCGTCGATGGTCGTGCCCGGCTCGATCGCGCCGAGGAAGTGGGTGAGAGTATTCGGATAGTGCAGCACGTCGCCCGAATCCGCGGTCAGGACCGGGCCGCGCGCCGGGTCGAAGATGCCTAGCTCGACCGTCTCTCCGACGATGGACTCAATCGTGAGCGTGCGCCCCTGCGCCGTAGGGTCGGCGAGCGGCGGCTCGGCCCCGCCCGCGATGTACAGCGGCCAGGCGCGGTGCGTGTCGGCGCCCCCGAGCAGCGGCGAGGCCGCCGTCGTGCCGGGGAGCGCCGCGGGCAGCTTCTGGACCGCATCGCGCGTCGCGCCGCGGGCGCTGAGGAACCCGTCGAGACGCCCCTGATCCACCGCGTCCTGGTGCGTCAGCCGGTCCAGGTCTGCCCGCCGCTCGACAAGGTCATCGCTCATCCGCTCCCAGCGCCGGCTGGGCCGCGAGCAGCCATCCATCCTGGCCACCTCCTGAAATGCCGCCGCCGAGAGCCGGGCGCGCGGTCGGCGCCGTTGGCCTGCGCGCCCGGCCTGCCCGGAAACGGCGCCTGGGGGATGCGTTCCGGATTGACATCGCCGTTTTGCAGATGCGACACTCTACCCAACCCGTCGCGCGCTGTCAACGACCGCCCCGCGCCCGCCAGCGTCGCGGCTCAGGCCGGCCGTGCCGCGCGGCCGTCGCTTCGAGGAGGGCTTATGCAGCCGGCCGCCCACCCGTCGGTCGCTCCGCTGCCCTACGGTCCCACCAGCACTTATCAGGTGAAGGTCTTCGACGTTGCGTATCGCCGGGATGGCGATGAGACCTGGCTGGCCCGCATCTACCAACCGCAGGGCGCCGGGCCGTTCCCGGCACTGATCGACGTACACGGCGGCGTCTGGAGCGGCGGCGATCGTTTCAGCAACGCGGCCCGCAACGAGGCCCTGGCGGCGAGCGGGCTGCTGATCGCCGCGCTCGACTTCCGCCTCGCCCCGCGTGACCCGTACCCTGCCTCCGTGGCCGACGTGAACTACGGCACCCGCTGGCTGAAAGCCCAGGCGCCGGCGCTGGGCGGCGATCCGCGCCGGCTGGGTGGCATCGGCGCGTCCAGCGGCGGGCACCTCGTGATGCTCAGCGCCATGCGGCCCCACGACCCGCGCTACACGGCGCTGCCGGGGCCGGAGCACGTGGATGCCGGGCTGGCCTACGTGATCGCCTGCTGGCCGATTCTCGACCCCTACGCGCGCTACCGCTTTGCTCAGGCGAGCGGCCGCCCGGAGCTAGTGCGCGGGAGCGAAGGCTATTTCCTGAACGCCGAGACGATGCAGGAAGCCAGTCCCCAGGGAATCCTCGACCGCGGCGAGCCTGCTGCCCTGCCGCCCACGCTGGTCCTGCAGGGCACCGCCGACAAGAACATCACGATGGCGATGACCGAGCGCTTCCTGGCCGCGTACCGGGCCGCGGGCGGCGCGATTGAGCTGGAGCGGTTCCCCGGCATGGGCCACGGTTTCGGCGACCCGCCGGGCGCGAACCTCGAGCGCGCCCTCGAGCTGATGAAGGCGTTCATCGCCCGCCAGCTCGCCGCGGCCGGTCCCGCCTCGGAGCCCCCCAGCGCCTAGAGCAGCCTGCGTCTCGTAGGGGCGGGTTTCATGCCCGCCCGCGGCCCGCAGGCCGCAACTCCCCGGTCGGTCGGCCGCTGGCTCTCGCTGCAAACTGCTGTAGGCCCCTGTTCAGCACGTCGCTCCCGGGCCGCCCGTGCGGTCGTGCTCCTCGGCGTCCATGCCGAAAGCCCCGGGGGGCCAGCGGTCTGCCCAGGGGCGTGCCGCCTCGATAGCGGCGGCCAGCTGCAGCACCCCCGCGTCGTCGCCGTGTCGGCCGACTACCTGAATCGCCAGGGGCAGCCCGCTGGAGTGGAAGGCGAACGGGATGCTGGCGGCCGGGGTCTGCGCGACGTTGAACTGCGGCAGGAAGCCTGGCGTGCGCCCCCCGCCGCGATTGATGGGACGCACGGCTTCGACGCGCGGCGCCGGCCCAGCGGCGGCGGGGCACACGAGAAAGTCGTACCCCTCGAACCAGCCCCGCATCGCTTCGGCGTAGGCCGCGTTGCGCCGCAGTATACCGCGATATTGCCAGGCGAGCGCGCGCTGGCCGGCCGCGCAGACCGCCGCCGCGTAGTCCGTGAGCGCGTCGCTATGACGCGCCAGAAAGTCCGGTTCCAGCATCTCCAGCGCCGCATAGAGATCGCCGGCATACGCCCATACGCCAGGGGCCAGTACGTCGTCCGTGGCCAGCGCCGGCGGGGCAGCCGTGCTCACGACGCAGCCGCGCTCGCGCAGCAGCGCCGCCGCCTCGTCGATCATGGTGCCGACCTCGGCGTCGACGCCGGCGACGTTGCCAAGGTCGGCGCTGACCGCCACCCGCACGTCGCGCAAGGGGCTGTGCAGGCTGCCCAGGAAGTTCGGTACCGGGCCGGGTAGCGCGTCCGGGTCCCGGGGATCGGGGCCGGCGAGGGCCTGCAGGAGCAGCGCGCTATCCCGTACCGTCCGCGCGAGCGGGCCGCCCTGCCCCCGGCCGGGGGCAGGGCACCACCGCTGGACCTCGGGGACGCGCCCCTGGCTGGGCTTTAGCCCGAAAACGCCGTTGAACGCGGCAGGACCGCGAATCGAGCCGCCGGAGTCGCTGCCCACCGCCAGCGGCCCGAGGCCCGCGGCCACCGCCGCTGCGGCCCCTCCGCTCGACCCGCCACACGAGCGCTCCAGGCTCCACGGGTTGCGACCATCGGGGCCCAGGCGGTTGCGGACGCCCCCCAAGAGCCCGAACTCCGGCGTGTTCGTCTTGCCCACCAGCACCGCGCCCGCCCGCCGCAGACGCGCCACCACTTCGGCGTCCGCCTGGTGGTTCTCGCGGAAGGCCAGTGAGCCGTAGGTCGTCGGCAGCCCGGCCATCTCGATGAGGTCTTTGACGGAGACCGGCACGCCGCACAGGAGCGGCCGCTCGCCCGGTGCCAGCCAAGCGGCTTCGGCCGCCCGCGCCGCGCGCCGCGCGTCAGCCGCGTTCACCGCCAGGTAAGCGTGCAGCCGGTGGTCGAGTTGGGCGATGCGACCAAGTAGCTCGTCCAGTACCTCGACTGGAGAGAACGCACGACGGGCATACCCGGCAAGCAGCGCGGTGGCGCTGAGCTGCCACAGCTTAGAAGTAGTCACCCTCTCGCCCTGCCTTGCCAGCAGTGGTCGAAGACCCGCTCCCCCTCCAGCTGCGGCAGCGCCGCCGAGCCGAGCGCGGCGCGGTGTACGCGAAAGATGCCGCGCTCCGGGTCGTCCCTCACTAGAGCGCCTTGCAGTTGAGCAGAGCGGCCGGGGTGTCGTAGTGTCGTAGGGGCGGGTTTCATGCCCGCCCGCGGCCGACAGGCCGCCAAACCGGCGCTGGTTGCGCGCTCAACCAAGCTGCAAACCGCTGTAGGCTCGCGAGCTGCATGGCTGCCTCCTGCTCGCTGCGCCGCAGGCATGGATTTACAGGATGATGCTCACCGTGCCGTGGGGCGCGAGCACGTCCAGGTCGAGGTCGGCGCGGCGCAGGCGAATCTTGAGTGCCCCGTCCACCCGGGTCAGACGGTAACTGTACTGGCCCATGAAGGGGTCCGCCTGGCCGTTGCGAATGCGGTAGACGAGGAACGCGGCGCTCACGCAGACGTCCTCGCCGTCGGTCCCCGTGATCCGCACGTTGCTGACGAGCCGCCGCGTGCGGGACCAGGGGAACTCGCGGTAGGCGTGGCGGCTGTTCAGGCGCGCGACTCGCCCGCGCAGGCGCACGATGTCGTCGTCGATCAGGCTGAGCGAGGTCGCCGGGTCCGCGTGCGGCAGGTCGGGCGAGGGCACCACGTAGCGGGCGTCCTCGGTGAACAGCGTCAGCCACTCGTCGAGCCGCCAGGCGTCGAGCAGCGCGGCCTCGGCGTAGAGAAAGTCTTCCACCTCCTCGCGGCTGATCGTGGGAGCGGCGTGTCCGTCCGGCACGTTCGTTGCCATCTTCGTTCTCACTACACCAGGGTGGAGGCGGGCCGCGGCGGCTGCTTGCGGCCCTCGCGGTGATCGCCGTGCCGCCGTCCCTGCACGTGGGCGTGCCATTCCCGCCAGAAGGCGCGCAGGTGCAGCTCGTCGGTGAACAGGCGCGGGCCGTCCCGCTGCATGCCGCGCGACACGTCCGACCACTCCACCGTCCGCGCTGCGAAACCCTCCTGGCACGCCTCCAGCACCTCCACGTCGTCCGGCGTTCCGAAGCCGCCCGGGCCGAGGAAGAGCTGGTAGGCGACCAGTCGGTTGGCCAGCAGCGCCGGCTCCTCCTCGGCCGGGCCCAGGGCCCAGGCGTGGACCTCCATGCCATCCGGCGCCGTGGGCCAGTAGACGCGCAGCGTCACCGCCGGGCCGTCGATCAGGAACAGGTTCGGGTAGATGAACAGGTTCCGGACCGTCTCGGCCATACGGTACGCGCGCTCCTCGCCGTGCCGCGCCACCAGCCGCGCGCGCAGGCGGTCGATCTCGCCGCGCGCCTCCTCGCCGAAGCAGGGGTGCCAGAGCGCTACCGGCCGCGGCATGCGGGCGGGCGTGTCGGTCACGGCGTGGCCGTGCCCGAGATCGTACGCCTGTGCCTCGGCGGCCGTCCAGCCGCGCGCGCCCGTCACGTCCACGCCCAGGCTCGCCAGGAACGCATAGTAGGTCTGGTGCAGCGACAGGACGTGGTAGGCGTCGAAGCTGTTCTCGGACAGCAGCTTCCAGTTCGCGCGGATGGCGTACTTGTTCTCGCCCGGGATGAGCCGCATCCCTGCTTCGGCCTGATCCACCACCAGGTCGAGGTACTCCTTGGCGCCGTCCAGGTAGGTCGCCAGGTCCTCCCCGTCGGGGCTGAAGCTCACGAAGTAGAAGCCGCGGTAGCTGTCCAGGCGCGGCGCGGCGCGCAGCGCCCGCTCGCTGCGGTCCCAGCCCGAGCCGTAGGCGTCCTCGCCCGGAAGGCCGATGAGCCGTCCGCAGGTGTCGAACGTCCAGGCGTGGTAGAAGCACTGGAACGTCTTGGCGTTCCCCTCGTCCTGCCGACAGATCCGCGCCCCGCGATGCGTACACGTGTTGAACAGCGCGCGGACCTCGCCGTCGCTGCCACGAACGAAGATGATCGGCCAGCCGGCGATGCTCCGCCGGCGGAAATCGCCCGCGTTTGGGATCTCCGACGCGTGGCCCACGTAGAGCCAGCAGCGGTCGAAGATGCGCTCGCGCTCCAGCGCCAGGATCTCGGGCGAGGTCATGGCCGAGCGATGGACGCGGAACAGCCCGGCCGCGGGGTCGTCGACGATTAGCTGCTGGAGGTCCATCTTTCCCCCTCGCTCCCCTTAGAGCCCGAGCAGCCCCGCCGCGTTGCCGCCCAGGATGGCCTCGCGGTCGGCCGCCGGCAGGTCCATCGCCTGGATCGCGCGCACCATGGCGCGCTTGCCCTCGCCGCTGCGAATCTCCTGCGGATAGTCGGTGCCGAACAGCATCTGGCTGGGCGGCACGACCAGCAGCGAGGCGTAGACCGCCGTCAGGTCGCCGAAGAAGCCGCCCGTATCGTAGTACAGCGCCCGCAGGTAGTCCTCCAGCGGGCGGGCCAGCCGCGTGCCCTGCTTCGGGTCGGCGGCGGTGCCCATTTCGTCGCGGTTGAAGTAGCCGCGCAGGCGGCCCACCAGCGGCAGCGCCCCGCCCGCGCAGTGCGACAGGCAGATGCGCAGCGTCGGGAACGCATCCATCACGCCGCCGACCGCGAGGCGCGCGAGCGCCAGCACCAGCCCGAACTCGCGGCCCACCGTGCGCGCCAGGTCGTGCTCGGCCATGTACTCCGCGCCGATGGGCAGGAGCGTGGGGTGGATGAAGATGAACAGGCCAAGCGCCGCCACCCGCTCGTAGAACGGCCAGAGCGCGCGGCTATCGAGCGGCTCCCCGCCCACGTCGGTCCACAGCAGCACCCCCTTGAACCCCAGCTCCTGGGCGCAGCGGTCCAGCTCCGCTAGGGCCTCGGGGCCGCCGAGCGGCGGCACGTGGGCCAGCGGGTGCAGGCGCCCCGGGTGCTCGCGCGCCTGCCGCCGCAGGTCGTCGTTGATCTCGCGGCAATCGGCGAGCGAGGCGGCCGGCAGGGGCGCGCTTAGCACCGCCGCGTCGATGCCCGCCAGGTCCATCGCCGCGAGCCGCGCCGGCATGTCGCCGAGCCGCAGGTGCATGGTCTGCGCCGGCACGCCGCCCACGTAGGTCGTGGTGCGCCCCTCGCCCGCCGGCAGGTTGCGCCGGACGATCGCCTCGGGCACGAAGTGGCTGTGGAAGTCGATGATCACCCTGCCCTCACCCTGCCCTCTCCCAGGGGGAGAGGAAGATTAGCTTGCCGATACCGGCGCCGCGGGCTCCTCGCCGGGCGGCACGTAGGCGAACATGGCGACCTGGTGGATCGAGCCGTGGTCGCCCTCGTACTCCAGCGGAAACACCGTGTCCAGCGGGTAGCCGCGCGCCGCGAACCAGCGCGGCACGGCGTCCGGGTCGAAGGCGTCGACCACGCACACCAGGCGGCTGCTCGCGGGGCCGCCCAGGATGCGGACGAGCCGCACGTCGGGATCGTGGCGCAGCGCGCGGCGCAGCTCCTCCATCGTCCCGCGGGTCAGGCCCGGCCAGGTGTGCAGCGTGCAGAAGCGGAGGATCGGCTTCATGGCTGCCCCCCCTGCGCCGCGGCGAAGTCCCAGGAGCCCTTGCCCTTGCGCAGCGTCTTCGTGCGCAGGAACTCTTCGAGCTGTGCGTCGTCGCGGAAGCGCGACTGGTCGAAGCGGTCGCGGTGGACTAGCTCCGCCAGCGGCCGCCGCCGCTCGGGGATGCGCGGCCAGCGCCACGGCTTGCCGATCGGCGTGAGGATGGCGACGCGGTACGGGTCGGGGATGTCGAGTAGCTGGCGGATCTCCATCTCGTACGGCCCCGTCTCCTGCACCGTGAGCCAGGTGCAGCCCAGCCCGAAGCAGGTGGCCGCCAGGTGCATGTGCTCGATGCAGGCGGCCAGGCTGAACAAGAACGTCTTCTCCTTGTTCTCGGGCGGGCGCGGATGGTTGATGATGCGCTTGGTGCGCGGGTCGGCGATCACGACGATGATGCACGCCATGCCGCGCACGTACTCGTAGTTGGGGAAATTGAACTTCGGGTCGGCGGCGCGCAGGGAGATCGCCTCGCGGTGGATGATGTCGCCCAGTTGCTCGATCAGCGCGCGGTCCTTGACGACGATGAACTCCCACGGCTGCGAGTTCGCGCCGCTCGGCGCCCAGCGCCCCGCCTCCAGCACCTTCTCGATGATCTCGTCCGGCACCGGGTCCGGACGGTACTGGTGGACCGTAAAGCGGCGCCGCACCGCGCCGAGCAGGTTGTCGTAGTCGAACGTCATCTCTCCCGTGGCCGCGGCCGTGTCAAGCGACATCGCTTCCTACCTCTCTCCGTGTGCGGCGCTGCCGTCCCGAGCATCGATTCCTCAGGCTTGCGCCGCGTGGGCTGGCTAGGGCGTGGGCAAGCTCTCGTCGGCGGCGACCGACGGCAGGGCCGACAGCTGGTCGCGCGTGCTGGTCAGGTGCTCGTGCATCAGCGTCCGGGCGCCGACCGGGTCGCGCGCCTCGATGGCGGCCAGGAGCGCCGCGTGCTCCCGCACCACCTGGGCGGATCCGGCCACGGTCGTCGGGTGGCTCGCGTCGAAGGTCGTCATCAGGTCGAGGATCGCGCTGATCAGGATAGCGAGCAGGCTGCTCTTCGATGCCCGCGCGAGCAGGAAGTGGAAGCGCGTGTGATGGACGCTCGCCTCGTGGCCCGAGCGGACGACCGCCTCCTCCTCGCGGAGGCTGGCCGCTAGCTCCTCCCGGTCGCGCGCGTCGGCGTGGGTGGCGGCTAGCTCGGCGACGCGCGGCTCGATGACCAGCCGCACGTCGAATAGCTCCGTGAGGTCGAACTTGTTCATGCGGAGCAGGGACCGCAGGCTGTTGCCGATCAGCTGGTAGGTGGGCTCGACCACGAACGGCCCGCCGTTGTAGCCCGGCCGCGTCTTGACCAGCCCCGCCAGCTCCAGCACGCGGATGGCCTCGCGGATGGTCGCCCGGCTGGTGCCGAACTGCTCCGCTAGCTCCTTCTCGGACGGCAGCTTGTCGCCCGGCTTCCACTGCTGCGCGAAGATCGCCGCCTGGATCCGCTCGACGACCTGATCGGACAGGCGCGCGGACCGGAGGGAGGGGAACCGCCCGCCCTCGACCGGCGCCGGCGCGGCCAGCTCGGCGAACTCAGGCACCGGCGACCCACCTCGTTAGAATGTCTGACATTAGACCGAGACGAGCCGATTGTAGCCAGAAGCGGTGCGCCTGTCAAAGCCCGCGGGCGAGCGCCTTGGCCGGTGTGCCGAAAGCGTGCGAATGGCCAGCTCGCCGGGCGTGCCCAGGCGGCATCCGACACCGCATCCGGCGCCAGCGTTCGCCTCCTCCCTCTCCCCCTTGGGAGAGGGTCGGGGTGAGGGCGTCCTCCTCGTCCCTCCTCCTCTCCCCCTTGGGAGAGGGTCGGGGTGAGGGCGTCCTCCTCGTCCCTCCTCCTCTCCCCCTGGGAGAGGGTCGGGGTGAGGGCGCGCCCCCGAACCCAACCGTCGGACCGGGCCGAGTATGAGCGGACGGCGCGCGCTGCCAGGTCACGTCCGGAAGGTGTCCAGCGTCTCCTTGGCGAACAGCTCCGCCGGGTCCACGGCGCGGCTGGCGATGCCCTGCGCGTGGCTGTAGCGCACGAACGTCTCCAGCGTGTGCCGGTTGGCCTCCAGCCCATAGGGCCAGAAGTCCTCGCCCATCAGATCGCGCGCGTCCTCGTAGTCGTCCATGACCCAGGGCAGCATGTACCGCAGCGCGCCCGTGTCGTACAACTGCTCGGCGCAGCGCGCCTTCGCGGCGACGAACGCCTTGAACAAGCTCTGCGCCACCCACGGGTGCTGCTCGTACACGGCTTGCTTGATCACGATCGTGTGCATGATCGGGAAGATCCGCGTGCGCCGGAAGTAGTCGGCCTCGACCTGCCGGTAGTTCGGGAACAGGCGCCGCACGCGGGGGGAGCGGCGGCGGAACGGCTCCGGCATGCGCGCCGTGAACAGCGCGTCGATCTCGCCGGCCTCCAGCATCGGCGAAAGCGTCCGGTCCTCCGGGATGCGCTCCAGGCGGACCTCGGGTGGCAGGGTGAGGGCGACCTTCTCGCGGCGCCCCGGGTGCTCCTGGCCGCCCGCCAGCCAGTGCAGGTCTGCCGGCCGCACCCCGTAATCGTCCTCCAGGATGCCGCGCAGCCAGATGGTCGCCGTCATCTGGTACTCGGGAATCCCCACGCGCTTCCCCTTCAGGTCCTCCGGCCGCTCGATGCCCGCGTCCACGTTGACGTAGGCGGCCGAGTGGCGAAAGACGCGCGACGGGAAGACCGGAATGGCGATAAACGGGAAATCGCCGCGCGCGCGTCCCGCGACGTAGCTCCCCAGCGACATTTCCGAGACGTCGAACTCGCCGTGGATCAGCATGCGCCAGAAGATCTCCTCCGGGCGCTCGAACGGAATGACGGTGAGGTCGATGCCCTCGGGGCGCACCGTGCCGTCGTGCAGCGGCGCGATGCGGTCGTAGTCGCCGCAGGCCAGGTCGAGCGCGAGCTGCCTGATCATGTGCTGCCTCTCGTCTGCCTACTGCCGCACGACGCGGCGGCTCTTCATCTCGGCGCGCGCGAGGGTGCCGGCGGGAACGATCGTGGCGGGGATGCGCAGCGTGGTGAGGCGCGTGAACTCCTGCTGCAACGCCGCCGCGAGTGCGGGGAAGCCGGCCGGGTCGGCGGCGTCGAGCGCCTCGGCGGTGAGGGTCAGCGCCTCGCCGCGAAGCTCCAGCCGAAACTCCAGCCCCAGGCCCGGCACGGCGCGCACGGCGACCTCGGCGGCGGCGGGGCTCACCTTGATGCCCTTGTAGAAGATCACGTCGTCCAGCCGGCCGCGCACGCCGCCCCGCACCAGCGGGAAGCTGCGCCCGCAGTCGCACCGCTCGGCGGTCACCTCCACCAGGTCGTTCGTGAACATGCGGACGACCGGCATGCCCAGCCGGAACAGCGACGTGACGATCAGGCCGCCCTCCTGCCCGGCGGCCACCGGCTCCAGCGTGTCGGGGTCCACGATCTCGAACAGGGTGTAGTCGAGCCCCATGTGCGCCAGCGGCGCCGGCCGCGTGGCCTGGCTGTCGCAGGTGAACAGCACCGGCCCGCTGATCTCCGTCATGCCGAAGGCGTCGCAGACGCGCGCGCCGCCCCACAGCTCCTCGATCAGCGCCTTCGTGCCCGGCAGGCTGCCGCCCGGCTCGCCGGCCACCACGATGATCTTGATGCCGATCGCCCGCAGGTCGATGCCCTCCTGGCGCGCGACCTCGGCCTGGCGCAGCGCGAAGGTCGGCGTGCAGACCATGAAGTCGGCATGCCAGCGCGTCAGGTTGCGCAGGATCACCGCCGTCGGCAGCGGCCCCTTCGGGATCACCTGGCAGCCCATCGCCTCGGCCGCGTAGTGCGCCTTCCAGAACGCCTCGAACGGTGGGTAGGCGAAGCCGAAGTAGCCGCGCATCCCCGGCCGCACGCCGTAGGCGTAAAACGCTCGCAGGAAGAGGTACATGTCGTTCTCGTGGTCCTCCTTCGTGGCGAGCCACAGCCGCGGCTGGCCCGTGGAGCCGGAGGTGGACCAGAACTTCATGAAGGTGGGCGAGCCGGGCGGCGCGGTCGGGATGTCGCCGAACAGCGGCCGCGCCTGCTGCGACGCCTCGAAGTCCTCCTTGCGGACGACCGGCAGCCGGCGCACGTCGTCGAGCGCTTGGATCGCCGCGGGCGCGACGCCGTGCTGCTCCCAGAGCCGCCGGTAGAAGGGCGAGCGCTCCCAGGCGAAGGCGACGACCCGCTGCAGCTTCGCCAGTTGGATCGCCCGCAGCCGCTCCAGCGGCAGGGCCTCGACGGCGCTCCACAGCCGATCGGACCACGCCTCGGTGCGGTCGCCCTCCTCGGGCGGGTAGACGGCGTGGCGCGCGGGCACCATGCCGGGGCTCGTCCAATGAAAGCGCACGTCCGTCATGGCAGGTACTCGACGATGGCCTCGCTGTGCCCCCAGGCGTGTACGGGCACGCGCAGCGGCTGGCCGAAAATGCGCCGCGGCCCGGGCGCGTTCAGGACGGGCAGTGTGAGGCCGGCGGCGCGCAGCTCGCCGATGCGCCGCCGGCAGTCGTCGGGCGTGCCGACGATCGAGAACTTGCGCACGAGTTCGTCGGTCACCACCTCGCGCGCCGCCAGCCAGCCCTTTTCCTTGTTGGTGCGGCGAATCTCCTCGCCCAGCGCCTTGTAGCCGCTGACCGTGAACAGCGGATCGTAGTAGTAGACCACGGCGAAGTACGCCACCATGCTGCGGGCGGTCTCCAGGGCTCGCTGCGGATCCGTATCCACCGTGGTGATGACCGGGGCCGCTATGTCGACCGCGCGCCAGTCCCGGCCGGCCTTCGCCGCTCCCCGCTGCACGTGCTCGACGGCGTAGGCCAGGTACTCCTCGCTCACCAGCGGCGAGAGCAGCACGCCGTCGGCGACCTCGCCCGCCGCGGCGATCATCTGCGGGCCGATGGCGCCGACGTACAGCGGGATCGGCTGGCGGGGCGCCTCGACGGCGAGCTGAAAGTCGCGGCAGTGGACGGCGCGGCCCTCGTAGGCCAGCTTCTCGCCGCTCAGGATCTCGCGGACGATCCGCACGTAGTCCTTGATGCGGCTCACCGGCCGCTCGAACTCCGTGCTGTGCCAGTGCTTCACGAAGTACGGCGGCGACGTGCCCAGCCCCAGCATGGCCCGGCCGCCGGAGAGCGCGTCCAGCGTATTCGCCGCCATCGCGTAGATGGGCGCGGTGCGCGTGTAGATGCTGGAGATCGACGAGCCGAGCCGCGCCTGCCGGGTGACGAGCGCCATCGCGCCCAGCGTCATCTGGGTATCGTAGCCCGCCTCCTCGATCATGAAGACGCCCCAGAACCCCTTCGCGTCGGCCTTGCGGGCAAGCTCCAGCGCGCGGTCCATCGGCAGGGCGTCGTGCAGGATGATCGCGGTCCGCTCCTGGTCCAAGGCTACCCTCGCTCTCCCGTTGTTCGCGCGTCGGTGCGCGCTACACGCGCTCTTGGCGCCCAGACCCTCTCGTGGCAAGCGTTGCTAGCTCGTATAGCGCCGCTAGGCTCGCGCGAGTGTCGGTCAGCGGCAGCACGAGCCCGTACCGTCGGCTGGCTGTATGATAGGGGAGCGCGACGGCCGCGCGCCGCGCGGTCCGGCTCGCTCTCGTTGGAACAACGCGCCCTGGCGGGCTGGCCGCGCACGTGTGGGAGGCGAAGCAATGGCCCTGCTGATCCGCGCGGAAGACCTCGCCGGGCGCCTGGACGTGCGGGCGGTGATCGACGCCACGGAGGCCGGCTACCGGGAGCAGGCGGCGTGGCCGGGGTTCGCGCACCCCCGCCAGCGCGTCTTTGCCGAGGACCGGCGGCTCACCCTGCACTACGGCGGCGCGCCCGGGCTCGCCGTGGCCGGCGTCTTCGCGCACTACGAGCGGTTCGCGTTCACGGCCGAGGACCAGAGCTACACCAGTACCGCTCGGCGCGTCTACGTGGCCTTCGACAGCGAGGCTGCCGACCTCCTGGCGATCATCGTGGGCTCCCTGCCGATCTTTCCCATCGACCGCCCGGGCGTGGACTTTGGCAGCGAGACGGCGATCACCTCGGCGGTGGGGACGCGGCACCTGGCGCGGGGCGACGCGCGCCGCCTCGGCCTGTTCGGCACGGGGCGCCAGGCGCGGCGCCACCTGCTCGCGATGGCCGCCATCCGTCTGTTGGAGTCCGTGCGCGTGTACAGCCGCGACCGCGCGCATCGTCAAGCGTTCTGCGCCGAGATGCAGCCGCTCGTCGCGGCCGAGCTGTGCCCGGTCGAGCAGCCGCGGGACGTCGTCCGCGGTGCGGACCTCGTCGTCTGCGCCACCGGCTCGAACCAGCCGGTGTTCGACGGCGCGTGGCTGGAGCCCGGCCAGCACGTGACCAGCATCGTGGGCAGCAACAAGGAGCTAGTGCAGGAGGGCCTCATCGCCAGCAAGCGGCGCGAGCTGGACGACGTGGTCATGCGCCGGGCCGACGTGGTGGTAGCGACGCTCCGCGACCAGGCCGTGCAGGACGAGCAGGGCGACCTGTTCGACCCCGTGGCGCGCGGGGTGCTCCGGTGGAGCGACGTGGGGCAGCTTGGCGATCTCGTGGCGGGACGCATTCCGGGGCGGACCGACGACCAGCAGATCACCGTCTTCAAGCAGAACTCCGACCAGGGCGTCGGCTACATGGGCCTGGCGCGCTACGTCCACGACCTGGCCGTGCGCGAGGGGCTGGGTGTAGAGGTGTAACGACGTTCCCCTCGGTGGTTTGCGGCTATGAGTGCTGAGCCGGCCAAAGTACCGTTCGACGTCGACGAGGTGATGCGCCGCATCCGCCAGGCGGTGCGCCCCTACCCGCTGCCCGCGCTGTTCGCGCTGGCCGACCAGGGCTTCACGACGCCGTTCGAGCAGCTCGTCGCCTGCATCATCTCGATTCGCACGCGCGACGAGGTGACCGAGTCGGTGGCACGCGAGCTGTTTCACCATGCTCGTACCCCGGCCGAGCTGAGCCGGCTCCCGCCGGACGAGATCGACCAGTGGATCCGGCCGTCGACCTACCATCAGGCCAAGGCCCCGCAGATCCAGGCGATCGCGCGCCGCATCGTCGACGAGCACGCCGGCGTGCTGCCCTGCGACGACGCCGTGCTGCGCGGGTTCGCGGGCGTCGGCCCGAAGTGCGCCAACCTGGTGCTGGCGATCGCCTGCGGCCAGCCCCGCATCGCGGTCGACGTCCACGTCCACCGCGTCACCAACCGCTGGGGCTACGTCCACGCGCGGACGCCCGAGCAGACGCTCGCGGCGCTCGAAGCCAAGCTCCCGCGGCAGTACTGGACCGAGCTTAACCGCTTGCTCATCCCGTTCGGCAAGCACGTCTGCACGGCGCAGCACCCCCACTGCTCGACCTGCCCGGTCCGCGAGTTCTGCGCCCAGGTGGGCGTCACGGCGCCGCGCTGACGCGCGACCCGAGAGTGTGCGGGCGCACCATGCCCGCGGAGCAAACGGGTGAGCGGCGGCTAGGACACCAGGATGTTGCTGCTCGACTCGAACACGATCAGCTCGTTCCGCGCCGGATCGCGGATCAGCGCGATCGGGTCGCCGCCCTGCTCGACCACGGCGATCTGGTCGAGCAACAGCTTGCGGAACATGATGATGCCCCGGTCGGTGGCGCCCAGGTGCTCCTGCGAGCGGTCGTAGAGAGCGCCCTGCGTCTCCCACGCCATCCGGTCCTGGGCGTCGAAGGTCGACAGGTCGTACTCGCCATCCGGGCCGATGGGCGACGGCAGGTACCGCACCGGCGGGTCTTCGGGCTGCTCCACGCGCGCGCCGTCCGGCGAGGGGCGGAAGGCGACCATGATGATGTTCGTCCGCGTGTCGTCGACCGGCACCCGCCAGTGCAGGCACTCCTCGCCGAGGGCCGGGATGCGCAGCAGGTTGGGGAACAGCAGCGGCGGCCGGATCTCCAGCTCCGGGCGGTCGCCACCGTAGCGGCACCACTTGCTCAGCCCCCACTCGCACAGCTCCCACCCGTAGTCCTCGATGGGGCGGTAGTAGTACTCGCCGCCCCGCAGCCCCTGGGTCTTCATCATGTGGCCGTGCAAGTAGTACGTGTGGACCGTGTCGGCCGTGTTCTCCTGGGCCTGGAGCCAGTTGCAGGTCAGCGTCGGCCGTATCTCTATCCGGCGCGTGCCGTCCTCGCGCGCCACCACGTCCCAGCGCGGCAGGAGCGGCGCGGGCTCCGGGCCCATGTACGCGAACAGCAGGCCAGCCATCTTCTGCAACGGGTACGACTTGAGGCGCACCCGCTCCTTGTAGGTGCTCCCGGCCGGCTCGAACGGCTGCTCCAGACAGCGGCCGCAGCCGTCGAACTTCCAGCCGTGGTAGGCGCAGCGAATCCCGTCGTCCTCGACGAACCCGTAGTACAGCGACACGCCGCGGTGGGGGCACTGCTCGGCCACGCAGCCGTAGCCCCCCTGGCCGTTGCGATAGACGACCAGGTCTTCGCCCAGGACCCGGACGCGCTTCTTCGGCTGCTCGGGCGTCAGCTCGCTGGCGATGGCGATCGGCTGCCAGTACCGCCGCAGCAGCGCGCCGCAGGGCGTGCCCGGCCCGACGCGCGTGATCCGCTCGTTCTCTTCCGGGGTCAGCATTGCTCCCTCCTAGCGCCTCGGCGCGCTCGCCCGCGGCGGCGCCTCGGCCCGCGATGCCGTCACCCTTGTACCACGGCCTGCCCCGACGCGGCAGGCTCGGGGCGATCGTCGAGCCAGGCGGCGGCGTCGGGCAGGAAGCGCGCGTGGCAGAAGGGACAGAACAGCGCCACCCCGGCGTGCCGCAGCTCGTCGTAGTTGGCGTAGAACCGCCCGTGGCAGGCGGGGCACTCGACCCAGAAGACCCGCTCCATCGCTCAGCCCACCTCCGCCGGCGCCGCGCTCGGCAGGTAGTCGTCCAGGCGCACGCGCGCCATCGCCTCGTCCGGGAGCGTCAGCCGCGCGCCGAACGGGAAGTCGCGCGGGCGAGTGGCGTCGATTACCAGCTTGTGGGTGCCCCAGTTCGTCGTGCCGAAGCCGGAGCGGGGCACGAAGCTCAGGTGCTGCCGCGCCTCACCCGCGAACGGCCGGATGCCGCGCGCGGGATCAGTGTAGGTGTGTACCGCCCACAGCACCTGGTCCTCGTCGAACACGTCGATCTCGGCGTCCACGACGATGACCAGCTGCATGCCGAACGTCATGGTCGCGAACACCGCCCGCGCGATAGCATCCACCTGCCCGGGCTGCGCGTCGCGCACGGCGATATACGCCGCGCGCATGCCGGAGCCCGAGGTGGGCACGTGGATGGCCGCCAGGTTGGGGAACTGCGGGCGTAGGGCGTCCTCCAGCGCGGCCTCGCGCGGGATCGCATGGAAGCCCAGGTAGCCGTCGCGGCAGCCCGAGAAGATGTCCTGCATGATCGCGCCGTGGCGGAAGGTGATCGCCTTCACGTCGAACAGCGGGCGCAGGCACTGGGCCTGGTAGAGGCCCGCCACCTCCCCGAACGGGTCGCACACGTCGCGCTGGCCGGGCGGAATCTCGCCCTCGATCACGATCTCCGCGTCGGCCGGCACCAGGAAGCGGTCGCCCCAGGTGACCGACGGCGTGAGCCGCAAGGGCTCGCCCAGGAACGGGCCGAGGTGCTCGTAGTCGTCGGCGCCCGATGGCGTGCGCGCCATAACGCCCAGCCCGAGCGCCGGGTGGTGGCCGAGCACGTTCACGATCGGCGCCGGCTCGTCGCGGTCCTCGTACTCCTTCAGGATGCGGCTCAGGTCCCGGGTGTGGATGCTGACGACCATCTGTCGCGGGTCCCACTTGTAGAAGGTCTTGGCGAACGACAGGTCGTACCACCCCTCGCGCGACCGCATGACGTGGGGCATGGTGAGCACGGGACCGAAGTCCATGGCCCAGTGGCGCACGATGGGCAGGCGGCCCACGTCGGCGTCGGCCCCCTGCCACACCGTCTCGTGGACGGGCGCGTCGGCCGCCGGCACCGTGACGGGGTTGAGCCGCTGGTGCGACGCGCGCTGATAGGCCAGGCTGACCTCGCGGTAGGGGGTGGCGGGAGCGACCCCGAGCATCAGCCCGCAGCGGGCGCGCGTGGCGTAGACGTTGCTCAGGATGGCGAAGGGGCTTGGCTGGCCGTACTGGTCGGTCGGGTGGCGGAAGAGGACGGCCGGGTAGCGGCGGCGCTCGTCGAGCTGCTTGAGCAGCGCGGTCACCTCGAACGCGTCCGGCCGCACGACGCGGTCGATCTCCACGAGGTCGCCCGGCTGGGACTGGAGCGCCGCGAGGAAGCGCCGCAGATCGTTCGGCATGCGTCTCTCCTTCCGCGATCCGGCCGACGACCGCCCCTGGTCCCCAATCATGGCGGCAGGGAAGGGAGGATCGCAAGAGGGCGGGGCGCCGGTTTACTCGGCCAGCGCGACCACGTCGAGCGCGAAGTGCGAGTTGCCGCCGGGGCTCGCGCTCGCGTCGGCCACCTGCACGGCGATGCGGGCCGGGGGGTTCGCGGGGAAGTACTCCATCCACACCTCGTGAAACGCCTTGCGGTACTTCAGGTCACTCAGGTAGAGCGTCACCTTCACGACGTGCTGCAGCGTGATGCCCGCGCCCGCGCAGAGCACCTTCAGGTTCTCGAACGCCTGCCGCGCCTGCTCGGCGGTGTCGTCGCTGCTCTTGTTGGTGACGGGGTTGCGGCCGCGGATCGCCGAGAAGAAGACGAACCCCCCGGCCTTCACGCCCGTCACCATGCCGTCCATGCGCTCGGGGCCGCCCGCGGGCGTCGGGATCGTCTCGCGGTTCATCGCGCCTCCCAATAGATCGTTATTGGCCGCGAGCGCGCTGCGCCGCGCGGGCAAAGCTGAGGTCCCACATCAGCAGCGGATTGAAGCTCTCGGGCACGACGTTGTCCTCGTAGTGCGCGCTGCCGCGCTGCGGCCGCCCCGCGGGCTCGCCGCGCACGATGCGGAGCGCGTTGCGCACCCCCGCGAGCGTCGGCACCGGCACGTCCGCCAGCTCGTCGCGCAGGATCTCGTAGAGCCTTACGATCTGCGCGTCGGCGCTCACGTCGAAGTGCTCCGCCAGCAGCTCGCGGCACTCGCCGCGCATGATCGCCAGCACCGTGGCAGGGTCGGTCTTGAACACGCGGGTGGCGTCGAACGTCGCGTCCACGAGCGCCTGGAGGTCCGCGCGGCGCTCCTCGACGAGGCGCTCGGTCGTCGTCAGCGTGACGTTCATCCCCTCGAAGTAGTACGGCTCGGTCGGCACCTCGTGCAGCCCGGCGGCCAGCGCCTGGTCGGCGTAGAGATACGCCATGAAGCACGCCTGGCAGGTGCCGTCGGCCACCTTCGTCCAGTGGCCCCAGCGGCCCACCTCCTCGTCCGGGATGACCACCTGCTCCACCTCGCCCATCAGGCCCTGGTCCGTGAGCCAGAGCGCCGGCAGGAACAACTGCGGGCCGCCGCCGCGCACGGCGAGCCGCTTGCCGCGCAGGTCGTCCACCGTCCGCACGCTCGCGTCGGCGACCAGCATCTCCGTCATGCGGCTGACGACCGAGGCCAGCGTGACGAACGGCGAGCCTCGGGCGCGGTAGGTCTGGAGCCCCCAGTAGTTCTCGGCGATCACGTCCACGTCGCCGCCCTCCAGGCGCTCGGCCCAGCCCGGATACGCCGGCGAGCTGCGCACGAGATTCAGCGTCAGGCCGCGGTCCGCCGCGCACTGGCGCAGCGTGAGCAGGTACGGCATGCGGTCCACGTCGCGGTACAGCACGTTCAGCGTGCTCATCGGTTGGCCTCCTCCCGCGCGCCGCGTCAGCGCGCCAGCGCCAGGTGTATGTCGGCGGGGTCGGGCGCGCCCTTCCGGCAGAGGTCTACAGCGTGCAGCCGGCCGCAGCCTGGGCAGCTATAGCGGCGAATCTCCAGCGCCGCGTTCAAGCGGAGCAGCGGGCTGATCTCCCCGGGCGCGGCCACGCTGCACCCGGCGTACTCACGCCAGTTCTCGCGGGCGAGCGCGAGCACGTGGCCGCAGCGGCAGCGCGTCCAGTGCTGCCCCCGGGCGTCGCGGACCACTTCGAGCTGGTCGCCCAGGGGGCAGACCCGCTCTAGCGGGCCGGCGGCCGGCGCAGCCGCCGGTGGGCGGCGGGCAGGCCACTGCTGGCGCTCCGCCCGCAGCGCCTCGCGCCGCTGCCGCGTGGCCGCTACGTCCACGCGCCCGGCCGGGTCGAGCACGGCGCCGTACAGCGTCTCGGCCGCCACGGGGGACACGGCGCCGAGATCCAGGTCGTCCTGCAGCTCTGCCGGCGGGCGGTCCAACGGGTCGCCCCAGCCGGCCCCCGAGCCGGAGATCGCCAGCACGACGTCGCGCGGCGTCAGCGTCATCTCGGTGCTCGGCAGGCCGGCGGTGCGCAGGGTGTCCCCGGCGAGGGCCGCGAAGTCCGGCAGCCGTCCCCGCGCCAGGTGCTCCTGGACGTCCGAGTCGCGGACCAGCACCCGGTCGGGCAGCCCGCCCAGGTAGCCGCCGAAGATGCCCGTCGCGTCGGGCACGTCCCAGACGTAGCCGCCGACCCGCGCGTGGACCCGCTCCTGCTTGTGGGGGATGAACACCGTGCCGGTGCTCAGGCCGCCGTGATGGCGGCCGGCGCCGCCGCCGTCCGGGGTCAGCCCGTGCCAGAGATAGAGCAGCGGCAGGTCCAGCTCCATCGACTCCACGTTGGACACGATCGTCCGCTCGATGTTGTGCTGGCCCTGGGTGGACACGCCGTCCCGGTGGCTGTAGGCGCCGCCGCCCGTGGCCAGGCTGCTCACCAGCCCGCTGTTCGAGAAGGCCTCGCCGTGGTGGTTCAGGCCGCTGAAGGTGCTGCCCCCGCCGCCCGGGCGGCCGGCGGGGCTGGCCTGCGCCTCGCGGAGGTAGGCGTCCGAGCAGGCGGCGAGCTTCGACAGCGCCGTGGTGGCGGTCATCTCGACCTCCCACACCGCGCCCGCGATGTTCGCGCTCACCGCCGCCGGCTTGCGCGCGTTGCAGATGCGACCCTCCGGGCAGATCACCTCGACCGGGCGATACAGCCCGTGGTTCCAGGGAATGTCGTAGGCGATCGTCGGCAGGAGCCCCGCGCAGACGCCGGCCATCAGCCCGCCGAAGGTGCAGTTCGTGGCAGCCGGCACCTGGGGCGACGAGCTGGAGTAGTCGAAGATCAGCCGGTCGTCCTGCTTCGTGAGCCGTAGCGCGACCTCGGGGATGGTGCCCGTCGCGCGGTCGTAGTCGAGATACCCCACGGCCTCGACTGTCGCGTCGGGCAGCTCGCGGAGCCGGCGGCGCATGCGCTCCTCGGAGAGCCGGATCAGCCCGGCCATCACCGCCAACAGCGTCTCGACCCCGTAGCGGTCGGCCAGCTTCGCCAGCCCCTCGGCCGCCGCGTGGTTCGCCGCCATCAGCCCCTTCAGGTCCAGCGTCATGGCGGGCGCCATGCGGCTGTGCGAGAGGATCATCGTCCAGAGGTCCTGGCGCAGCGTTCCCGCCTCGACCAGCTTCAGCGGCGGCAGCTGCAGCCCCTCCTGGTAGCACTCCGTGGCGTCGTGGCAGAAGCTGCCGGGCCGCATGCCGCCGATGTCCGCCATGTGCATGAGCGCGCCCGACCAGAAGATCAGCTGGCCGTCGGCGAACACCGGCGCCACGATGCACATGTCCGCGGCGTGGAGTGTCCCCTTCCAGGGGTTGTTGACGATGAACATGTCGCCGGGGCCGATGCCGGGGTTCGCGGCGCAGTCCTCCATGACGTAGCGCACCATCGTCGCCATCGAGTAGGCATGGAACAGGATGGTGCGGCCCATGGTGGCGACGGAGCCGTCGGGCAGGTAGAGCCCCACGTTGAAGTCGGACATCTCGGTCACGTTCTTCGAGCCGGAGATGGCCATGATCTTCGCCGCCTGCTCGTCGGTGATGCTGAGCAGGCGGTGGCGAATGACCTCGAACGTCACCGGGTCGACCGCGACGTCGGCGGCCGCGCGGGTAGGGGGGGCTGCGACCTGCACGATTGACTCCTGCTGACGGGCCAGGCGTTAGCGGCTGGCTTTGTCGAGATAGCTGAGATCGATCCAGCTGTCGAGCGGCGGGATCTCCGGGAGCGCGCCCTGCTGGTGGGCGATGGTCAGGATGTTCTCGATCGCCGTCCGGTTCGGTCGCAGGTCCCGCGGCAGCAGGCGCTTCGTGACCATGTCGTTGTACAGCGGCTCGATGTCGCCGACGGCGAGCCCCGCTTCGTCCGCGTAGATGCGCTGCGCCGCGCCGGCGTTGGCCGGATCGAACAGCCAGTTCGATCCGTGCAGGAGCGCCCGCACGAAGCGCACGAGCGTATCCTCGTTGGCCTTCGCCCAGCTGTCGTTGACTAGCAGGCCCGCGTAGTGGACGTCCTTCACGTAGTCGGTGAAGGCGCCGAGCGACCGCGCCCCGCCGGCGGTCGCGACGACTTTGTCCTGGTCGCTGCCAAGTGTGCCCGCGAGCTGGCCCGCGAGCAGGGCCGGCACCCGCGCGGTGGACGGCATGGTGCGGGCGGTGTACTCGTCGTCGCGCAGGCCGTTCGCGGCCATCATCATGCGAAGCGCCACGTCGAAGTAGTCGCCCGGCGAGTTGCCCGAGCCGAGAGTTTTGCCTCGCAGGTCGCTCCAGTCGTGGATCTCGGGCGCCACCAGCAGCTCGATGGCGGGGGCGTCCTGGGTGGAGACGACCATCTTGAGCGGCGCCCCGGCGGCGATGGCCGTGGCCATCGACAGGACGGTGAAGCCGACGGCCTGTGTGTCGCCGCTGATGAGCGATTGCGTCAGGTTGGGCGCCGACTGCAGGCGGACGGCCTCGAAGTCGATGCCCTCCTGCGCGAAGAAGCCCTGCTTGTCGGCGACGTAGCTCGCCCAGAACTGCGGCGCGGCGCCCGTGCTGGCGTTCGCCAGGATGACCTTCGCCGGCTGGGCCTGCGCCGGCGAGGGGAGCGGCGCGGCCGGCGCCGATGCTGCCGGGCTGGCCGGCGCGGGCGCGGCCGGGGCGGCCGGGCGGGTGGGCGCGCAGGCGGCTAGCACCAGGAGCGCTCCCAGCGCAAGCGCGGTCCAGGCAGGCGGTGCGGTGCGTTTCATCTAGTTGAGCGGCCAGTAGGCCACGCCCATCGCCATGACGGCGCGGTAGAACGGCTGGTAGGCGAGCCATTCGGGCGCGGCGCCGTCCAGCGCGCCCAGCAGCGTCAGCCACTGGCGGAACTCGATGGCGCCGTTCGCCAGCAGGTCGCGCGACGTGAGCGCGCCCGCCAGCTCGGCGCCGCGCCCCTCGCGCAACGCCGCCACCGCCCGGCGGTCGAACTCCTCGCTGATCGAGCCCAGGCCGAACGGGCCCTGGTAGTGCGCCCAGGGATAGCCGGCGGTAAAGTGCGACATCCCGCCCGAGGCGTAGAGTATCGCGCGCCGATCGTCGGGCAGCGCGTCGAGGATGCCGCGCAGGCAGCGGCCGAACTCGTAGCAGCGCCGCGGGCTGGGCGCGGGCACGTGGATCGCGTTCAGGAAGATGAGCACCACCGGCACCTGCGGCTCGAGGAAGCTCAGGATCTGCGCGTGTGCGTGCGAGCGCACCCGGTCGTCCGGGAACGATTTGGACGACGCGAGGTCGAAGCCGGCCTCCACCGCGTCGTTCAGGATGCGGGTGGCCAGCTCGGCGTCCGAGCGCACCTCGATCGTGCGGGCGGTCTCCGAGTCCACGGCCACGACGCGCTCGCCGGTGTAGATGGCCAGCTGCGGCAGGTTGTCCTCGCGGTAGTTCTCGTCCTGGTCGTCGGCGATGAGGATTAGCGTATCGGGCCGCAGCGCCTCGAAGCCGCGCTTCAGGCGGTCCAGGCCGTCCCGAATGTCCTGGTAGCGCGCCAGGTTACCTTCGAGCGTCTCCCCCTCGATCTGGGGCTGGATGGCGGGATACTCGCCGTAGCGCTTGCGGTAGCGCTCGCGGGTCACCTCGCGCCGCTCCTCCCACCGCCGCGGATCGATGAACGTGTAGGCGTGGGACGAGGCCATGCCGGCCGCTAGCTTCACCATGGTCCCTCTCCAAGGGGTCACGAGGCTACAGCACACGAGGCAGCGCCCCAGACTGCCGGTGGGCCTCAGCGTAGCACGCGTGCCGAAACCCTGTCAATCCGCAAAACGTGTTTCGACCGGTAAAACACTGCTCGTGGCCGGCCGGGCGTTGGGCGCGGCGCCGGCCCCCCACGCCGTGCCGCCCGGCGCCGAGGGGGCCTCTCCTGCATCTTCCGAGCGGTCGCGCGGGCTCGCTGGCTGCGCTCCCATCGCTCCGGCCCGCCGTCTGGCCCGGACGACCGCGCTTCCCCAATGCCTTATCTTGTAGGGGCGCTGCTCGCTGCGCCCTGCCCGGTCGCCACCCGGCCCGGCGTCCCAGCGAATCCGGCACACGCTTCCCGTCCTCCCCCTCTCCTAAGGGCGAGGGAGGCAGGGGGGTGAGGTCCGCCCCTCCCCCTCTCCCCATCGGAGAGGAGCGACGCTCGCAGTATTCCGCGTCGCAGGGTGAGAGCCCGCCCCTCGTCCCTCCCCCTCTCCCCCTGGGAGAGGGTCGGGGTGAGGGCGCGCCCCCAGTACCCGGCCGCGAGGCGCGCCGGAGAGCGCCCGCCGTCCGGCGCGACGTGGTCGCCGGCATTCCCCGTACACGCCTCCCCCGCACCCGCCGCCCGCGCCCGGCCCGGGGCCTCCCCCGCCGGCCCGGCCCGCGGCAGGCTACCGGGGGAGTATCGTACGGGGCAAACGATGCGACCTTCCGCGCCCGACCAGCGCGCGCCAACCCGCGCCCGGCCTAGCACTTAACCACCCGGTCAAGGAGCATCGTTTGACCGTTCCTCGGCTAAACTGACGCACTCACGAGCGCGCCATTGTCGCGATCGCGGGCGCGCCGCCGCGCGCCGCGAGAATCTGGCGACCCCCGGGCGCCGAACCGCACTTGACCAGCCCGCGTGTGGCTGCGTAAGATGGATGCCACTGGCCGAGACGCATTTCATTCCGTGAGCTGCCGTCGCAGGAGAGCGCGCATGGCGTCGTCTGCAGCGTCTACCGAGGTCCGCGTCGATCCCGTCACGTTCGAGGTGATCCGGCACCGGCTGCACGCCATTACCGACGAGCAGGCGGCGACGCTCAAAGCCATCTCCGGCTCGAAGAACGTGACCGAGATGTCCGACTACAACGTCGGGCTGTACCTGCCCGACGGCTCGGTCGCCACCATGGGCCGCACCATCCTCTTCCACGCCTCGTCGATGGCGGCGATCGTGCGCCACGTCATGGAGGACTGCGCCGAGAACCCGGGCATCGCCCCGGGCGACATGTTCGTCGTGAACAACCCCTGGAAGGGCGCCGTCCACGCGCAGGACATGGCGCTGATGGCGCCGATCTTCCACGACGGCGAGCTGCTCATCTGGTCGGGCGCCATGATGCACATGCTCGACATCGGCGGCCTGCGCCCCGGCAGCTTCTGCTACGACGCCACGGAGTGCTACCAGGAGGGGCTGCAGCTCACGCCGACGAAGCTGGTCGAGGGCGGGCGGCTACGCCAGGACATCCTGACGATGATCCTGTCGCACAGCCGCATGGCGCCGACCATGCACCTCGACCTGAAGGGGCTCATGGCGGCCAACCTGGCGGCGGCCCGCGGCTTCGCCACGCTGGTTGGGCGCTACGGGGCGGACACGGTGCGCGCGGTCATGGCCGGGCTCATCCGGCTGTCGGAGGAGCGGATGCGGGCGCGGCTCCGCGAGCTGCCCGACGCGACCGTCGAGTCGACGGGCTACATCGAGGGCCACGACACGAAGGGCACGGTCTACGAGGTGGCCCTCAGCGTCACCAAGCAGGACGACCGCCTGATCTTCGACTTCTCGCGCTCCTCGCCCCAGACGCCGGGCGCCGTCAACTGCACCCGCTCGGGGCTGATGGCGGGCATCTCGGCGGCGCTGCTGCCCACGCTAGCCTACGACATCCCCTGGAACGAGGGCCTGTTCCGCCCCCTGGAGATCGTCTGTCCCGAGGGGCTGATCTGCAACGCGCGCCGGCCGGCGGCGGTGAGCGGCGGCACGCTGGAGGCCGTGTGGGAAGTCGAGATGACGGCGACCGATGCGCTCTCCAAGCTGGCCGCCTGCTCGGACGCCTACCTGGCCGAGGCGCAGGCCGCGCCCGCCGGCGGGCCGGACAACTTCTACCTGAGCGGCATCAGCAACCACGGCGAGCGCTTCGCGCAGTCCACGCTCGACGTGCTGGCGACGGGCGGTGGCGCATACAGCCACCGCGACGGGGTGTGGACGCAGGGCCAGCACGACATCGAGCGGCTGAACATCTCGAACGCCGAGGCGCTGGAGTTCGACCTGCCGCTCCTGTACCTCTGGCGCGGCCTCGCCCGCGACTCGGGCGGGGCGGGGCGGCAGCGCGGCGGGCTGAGCCTCGGCGCCCTCTACGCCATGCACAAGACCGAGGGGCTGGAGTGCCGCCTGGGCTGCCACGGCTGGGACATTCCCAACTCGCCGGGCCAGTTCGGCGGCCTGCCGAGCAACGAGAACCAGCGCACCTGGTGGCGCGACTCGAACGCGCCCGCGCTGCTGGCCGCGGGACGCATCCCCACGCTGGCCGAGCTGGAGGGCACGCTCACGCCCACCAGCGGCCGCCAGGGCACGATCCAGTTCGGGCCGCACGACGTCATGCTCAAGACGCCGCAGGCGGGCGGCGGCTGGGGCGATCCGCTCGACCGGCCCGCCGCGGCCGTGCAGGACGACCTGGAGTTCGGGGCCATCTCGCCCGAGGCGGCCCGCACACTGTACGGCGCGGTGCTGGACGCCGACGGCCGCGTGGATGCGGCCGCCACCGCCGCGCACCGCGAGGCGCTGCGCGCGGCGCGGCGCGGGTGGCCCGCCCGGCGGCAGCTCGCGAGTCCGCCCGCGGCGGAGACGCTGGTGCGCGTCGGCCCGCTCGGCGACCAGCTCGAGATCGTGCGGGACGCGGACGGCGCGCACTGGACGCGCTGCCGCTGCGGCCACGTGCTCGCCCCGGCGCGCGAGAACTGGCGGGAGTACGCTGGCCGCAAGCAGGCCGAGGCGGCCGAGCTGGGGCCGGCGATGCGGCTCGCCCCGTACATGGAAGCGCGGCTGTACGCCTGCCCGGGCTGCGGGCGCCTGCACGCCGTGGACATCTGCCGCCAGGGCGCCCCGGACCGGCACGACATCCGCCTGGCGCTGGCGTAGCAGCATGGTACGGTCCGGCCTGGAGCTTACAGCGGTGTGCAGTTTGGCTGAGCGATCGGCCGCCGCCGGAGTTGCGGCCTCGACGGCCGCGGGCGGGCATGAAACCCGCCCCTACGAGGCTCGGCGCGGGTGGGTGCGCGCGCCGGGCCGGCGCCAGGCCAGAGCGAGTGCAGGAGACGCCGGCGCAGGCCGAAGCGCGACTGATGCGAGGCAATAGAGCAATTGGCCGAGGGGAGCGGAATGGACGGTCAGCGGTTCGCGGTGGGCACCGACATCGGCGGCACGTTCACCGACATGGTGGTGATCGACGGCGCGACGGGCGTGCGCGTGTTCAAGACGCCGACGACGCCGCGCGACCGCAGCCTGGGCGTGGTCGAGGGCTTCCGGCTGGCGGCCGCCGAGTACGGGCTGTCGCTCGAGGAGTTCTGCCGGCGCACGGCCTACTTCGCGCACGGTACCACCGCCGCCACGAACGCGCTCATCGAGCGCAAGGGCGAGCCGACGGGGTTGCTCACGACCCGCGGCTTCCGCGACACGCTGCTCATCCAGCGGGCGATGGGCTCGTGGACGGGCATCGGCGACGCCTCGGGCCACTATAGCCAGCGCCGCAACCCGGTGCCGATCGTCGACAAGCAGAACATCATCGAGATCGACGAGCGCCTCGACTTCGCCGGCGACGAGATCGTCCGCCTGAACACCGAGCAGGTGCGGGAGGCCGTGCGGACGCTGCGCGCGCGCGGCGTGCAGGGCATCGCCATCTGCTTCCTCTGGTCGTTCGTGCAGCCGGACCACGAGCAGCAGGCGGCGGCCATCGTGCGCGAGGAGTGGCCGGAGGTCTTCCTAACGCTCTCGAGCGACATCGCGCCGGTGATCGGCGAGTACGAGCGCACGGCGACGGCCGTCATCAACTCGTACCTGGGGCCGGTCATCAACCGCTACGTGGGGCTGCTCGAGGACCGGCTGCACGAGTCCGGCTTCCGCGGCGACTTCAGCGTGATGGACTCCGGCGGCGGCGTGATGCGGGCGCACGAGGCGGCGCAGCGCGCGGTGAACATGCTCACTTCCGGCCCCGCCGGCGGGGTGCTGGCGTCGGCGGCGCTGGCGAAGCGGCTCGGCTACCCGAACGTGCTGACCTCTGACATGGGTGGCACGAGCTTCGACGTGGGCCTGATCGTGGACGGCGAGCCGCTGGTGGAGACGTTCAGCCAGGCGGGCAACTACCACCTGGCCTGCCCGCGCATCCGCGTGACCGCGATCGGCTCGGGCGGCGGCAGCATCGCCCGCGTCGAGGACGGCATCCTGGTCGTCGGACCGCAGAGCGCCGGCGCCGAGCCGGGCCCCGCCTGCTACGACCGCGGCGGCACGCAGCCGACGGTCACGGATGCCGACGTGGTGCTGGGCGTGATCGACCCGGACTACTTCCTGGGCGGGCGCATCCCCCTGCGCCGCGACCTGGCGGAGGAGGCGATTGGGCGCGTGATCGCCGAGCCGCTGGGCATGACGGTGGCCGAGGCGGCGGCGGGCATCCGCAGCGTGGCCGACAACCAGATGGCCGACCTGCTGCGTAAGGTGACGGTCGAGCAGGGCCACGACCCGCGCGACTTCGTGCTGTTCGCCTACGGCGGCGCCGGCCCCACGCACGCCTATGCCTTCGCGCGCGAGGCGGGCATCGGCACGATCGTCGTGCCCTCGACCGCGACCGCGCACTCGGCCTACGGCGCCGTGTCGTCCGACCAGTTCCGCGCCTTCCAGCTCAGCGATCCTCAGCGCACGCCGCCGCACTCGCAGCGGGTGTCGGAGCACCTGGACGTGGCGCGCATCAACGCGAAGTTCGCCGAGCTGGAGGCGCGCTGCCGTGCTGCCATGGACGACCATCCCGGGCTGCGCCTGAGCCGCGTGCTGTACTTCCGCTTCCGCCGCCAGACGCACGAGCTGCCGATCCCGGTGCCGGCCGGCGAGCTGACGGGCGAGGACGTCGACCGGCTGGCGGCGGAGTTCCACGACCGCTACGAGCGCATCTACGGCAAGGGCACCAGCCTGCCGGAGGCGGGCATCGAGATCAATACCTACCGGGTCGAGGGGCGCATCCCGACGCCCGCGCCGGTCACGGAGGCGCGGGCGCCCGGCGGCGCGGCGAGCCTGGACGCGGCGCTGCTGGGGCGGCGCAACGTGGCCTTCGGCGCGGACCTGGTCGAGACGGCCGTCTACCGCGGCGAGGACGTGCCCGCCGGCGCGCAGCTCGACGGCCCGGCGATCCTGGAATTCCCGGGCACGACGGTGGTCGTCGGGCCGGGCCAGCACGCCGCGCTCGACGGCGAGGGCAACGTCGTGATCCGCGACGAGCAGGTCGCGGCCACGGCCAGCGACCGCGTGAGCGTGGCGGCGCTGCAAGGGGTGTAGCATCGACAGGCGCCGCGGCGCCTGGCCACGCCGAGGAGGCACTCATGGCACGATCCCTCGCGCGTCTGCTCCTGCTGGCGCCGCTGCTGCTGGCGGCGAGCTGCGGCACGGGCGCGTCGACCAGCACGTCCCCCGCGGCGCCGGCGGCCAGCGCGCCGACCGCGCCCGCGGCGGCGCCCACGAGCGCCGTCCCAGCGACCACCGCGGCGCCGGCCGCTCAGCCGGCGGGCGCCCCCGAGCCCACGACCGTTCATGTGGGCGTGCTGGCGATCCTCGCCGAGGCGGGCCTGTATGTCGCGCTGGAGCGCGGCTACTTCGCCGACGAGGGCATTAGTCCCGACTTCATCACCTTCGACACCGGCGCGAAGGCGATTCCGGCGCTCGCCACGGGCCAGGTGGATGCCTCAGGCGGCGCGTTCAGCCCCGGGTTCGTGAACGCCGTGCAGCGCGGCGTGGACGTGAAGATGGTCGGCAGCCTGAGCAGCTACGAGGAGGGCTTCAACTCGGGCTACCTGATGGTACGCAAGGAGCTGGCCGACAGCGGCGCGATCCGCGATTGGCCGGACTTCCGCGGCCGCGCGATCGCCATCCCGCCCGGGCGGCCGACAGTCGGCGACTACACCGTGGCGCGCGGGCTCGCCCACGGCGGGCTGACGCTGGCCGACGTGAACATCGTCGAGCTGCCGTTCCCGGATATGATCCCGGCCTTCGCGAACGGCAGCATCGACGCTGCGCATACCAGCGAGCCCTTCTCGACGCTGGCCGCCGACCGCGGCGTGGCGACGAAGTGGAAGGCCACCGTCGATTACGCGCCGGGCCTGACGCCGGCGGTCCTCACCTACGGGCCGGGCCTGCTGCACAACGCGCCCGACGTGGGCCAGCGCTTCATGATCGCCTACCTGCGCGGCGCGCGCGACTACAACGCGGCGTTCAAGCAGGGCACGGACCGTGCGGCCATCGTGCAGATGCTCACGAAGCACACGTCGGTGAAGGACCCCGCCATCTACGAGCGCATGGGCCTGTCGTACATCGATCCCGACGGCACGCTGAACGTGGCGAACCTGATCGACCAGCAGACGTTCTACACCGAGTTCGGCGCCATCCCGAACCCGATCGACGTGACGACGGTCGTGGACAACCGCTTCCGCGAGGCGGCGCTGCAGCGCCTCGGCCCCTACCAGGGGCGGTAGCCGTGGCGACACGATCGGAGCAAGCGACCTGGGTGGTTCCTACCGTCGCCGCCGTGAACGGCAGGCCACTAGACGGGACCTGGGCCCGCCGTTCACGGCGGCGGCCGAAGTGGCAATCTGTTGAGACCGTAAGCTTAGCGCAGCCGCGAGGGGAGCAGGGGTGACGACGTGAGCGACCCGGGCACCGACCGGGCGGAGATCCGAATGGTGGCGAAGGCCGCGGGGCGGCGCGGGGGCGCCGGCAAGGAGACGGCGGCGATCGGGCCGCGCGCCGTCGACCGCGCCGCCGCGATCCTGCTCAGCTTCTCATTCGGCCAGCCGTCGCTGTCCCTGGCGCAGCTCGCCCAGGCGGCCCGCCTGCCCAAGCCGTCGGCCTACCGCATCGTCTCGTCGCTCGTGACGAATGGGCTCGTGCGACAGGCGGAGGATGGGCGCTACGAGCCCGGCTTCCGCCTGTTCGAGCTGGGCGCCATCGTGCAGAGTCGCCTCGTGCTGGCCCAGGTCGTCGCGGAAACGGTGCAGACGCTGGCCGAGGAGACGGGCGAGACGGTGCTGGTGACGCAGGTGGACTGGACCTCGCACGAGGTGGTGGTCGTGGCGAAGGTCGATTCGCGCCACCCGGTAGGGGTGCTGTCGCCGCTCGGCCGCCGCTCGCACATCGCGATGGGCTGTCTGGGCAAGGCGGCGCTGGCGGGGCTACCGCCCGAGCAGGCGGGGAGCTTGCTAACCGATCTCCCGCTCACGCGCTACACCGAGCGCACGATCACGGCGCGGCGCGCGCTGCGGCGCGAGATCGAGGCGACGCGCCAGCGTGGCTACGCGCTCGACCAGGAGGAGTACCTGGTGGGCGTGTCGGGCGCCGCCTCCTGGCTACACCTCGGCGACCCGCGCCCGGTCGGGGCGCTGGGCGTCGTCGGGCCCAGCCAGCGCCTGTCGGCAGAGCGCCTCGCCCAGATCGGCGAGCGCGTCGCCGCCCTCGCCCGGGCGCTCTCCTTCGAGCGCCCCGCCACCGCGGGCGCATAGCGAGCGGCCCGCGCCGGCGGCCCCCTTATATCAAGCGACGCCGATCAGTTCGCGTACACCGCCAGCAGCCAAGCAGGCCGGGCCGGTAGGAAAAGGAAGGATTGGCCGTCAGTTGGTATTACCCCAGCCTTCTCCCAGGGAGCGAATGCGGGCGGGGCTAGCGGCTGGCCCGGTCCAGATAGCTCAGGTCGATCCAGCGGTCGTTGGGCGGGATCTCGGGGAGGGCGCCCTGCTGGTAGGCGAGCTTCAGGATGCTCTCCGTGCCCGTGAGGTTGGGGCGCAAGGTGCGCGACAGCATCTTGTCCGTGATTGCCTGATCGTACAGCCGCTCGACCTGCTCGCTGCCCAGCTCCGGCCCCTGCGCCAGGAACAGCCGGTTCGCCTCGTCGCGGTTCGCGGGGTCGAACAGCCAGCTCGTGGCGCGCAACAGCCCGCGCAGGTAGCCGACGAGCGCGGCGTCGTTCGCCTTCGCCCAGTTATCGTCCACCGCGTAGCCGCTGTACTGGATGTCCTTGACGTAGTCCTGCACGAAGCCGAACGACTTAAAGCCGTCGCGCAGCGCGAGGTTGGCGTCGTAGTCGCTGAGCAGCGCGCCCGCGACCTGGCCGGTCTGCAGCGCGGGCAGCCGCGCGGCGCCCGGCATCGTGCGCATCGTGTAGTCGCCGTCGTGCAGGCCGTTCGCGGCGAGCACCATGCGCATCACCACGTCGAAGTAGTCGCCAGTGGTGTTGCCCGAGCTGATGACCTTGCCCTTCAGGTCGGCCCAGGAGTTGATCTCGGGCTGGACGACCACGCGGATGCTGGGCAAGTCCTGGGTGGAGGCGACGAGCTTCAGCAGCGCCCCGCCCACCACGGCCGCCGCCATCGACAGGACCGTGAAGCCGACGAGCTGCACGTCGCCGCCGACGAGCGCTTGCGTCGCCGTGTAGGCCGCCGGCACCGTGATCAGCTCGACGTCGACGCCCTCTTGCGCGAAGTAGCCCTGGGCGTTCGCCACGTAGACCGGCCAGAATTGCACCTCGGCGCCCTGGCCCGTCTTGCCAATAGCGAGCTTGGCCGGCGCCGCCCGGGTCGGCTGCGACGCGGGCGGCCCGGCGGCCTGGGCCGGTTGGGCGGGCTGGGCCGACCGCGACGCGGGCTGGGCCGGCTGGCAGGCGGCCAGCAGTGCGCCCACGCCGAGGAGCAGGCACAGCAAGCGTGCGGCGAGTGTCATGTGTCCTCCTTGGCAGCAGGCTCGTGTCTAGGCTACGCGCGCTGCTGCTCAGTGGGAGGCGGACCGGCCGAACTGCGCCGGCAGGTCTTCGTCCGACTCCAGCTCGATGTAGTTGCCCTCACTGTCCCAGAGGTAGAGCGCCTTGCCGTGCGGCCAGCGGAGCGTCGGGCCATTGTGGAAGCGGATCGTGGTGTCGCCGCGCTCCTTCAGCTCGGCCAGCCGCGCCATGTCCGCCGGCGAGATGTGGAAGGACTGGTGGAAGACGCCGTTCTCCGCGAGCGTGTCGCGCTCGACGGGCTCCGGGCGTAAGAACAGGTCCACCTCGTCCTCCCCGGCGCGGAGCTGCGCGATCGTCGTCCCGGGCGTCCGGCCGGGGCGCGGCTGCTCGTACGTCGCGAGGTACTCGCGGTACTCCCGCTCGGCGGCGGCGTTGTCCCACTGCAGCCCGGCGGGCAGGTTCGTGCCGAGGAAGTGCGGCGCGGTGTCGCCCTGGACGATGCGCACGAACCGCATCCCGAGCACCTCGGTGTAGAAGCGGATCGCGCGCTGGAGGTCGTTGCAGGGAATGCTGATGTGGTGGATGCCGGTGACGTTGACGATGCTCTTCGCGGCGGCCGTATCAGCCATGTGATGCCTCCTTGTCAGTCGGGGGGGACGCGCTCGCGGGCGGCGCGGACAGGCTTGCCGGCGCGCACGTCCGCCACGTAGGCGGCCGCGGCCTCGTAGACGGCGCGTGAGACGGGCCCGTACGGCGTGCGCGGGCGGTCGATTTGCTCGGCGGTCCAGCCCAGGCTGCTGGGCGCCACGCCGATCTGCCCGTCGCAGTCGTCGCCGGCCCCGTGGCCGCTGATCACCGGAACGCGCAGCTCCTGGCTCAGCCGCGCCGCCAAATCGGGCGACACGCCCGTGAGGATGATCGAGAAGGCGCCCGCGTCCTGCAGGGCGAGCGCGTCGCGCCGGACCTGCTCCTCGGGGAGCACCGCGCCGCCCAGGTAGCCGCCGACCGCCGCGCTGGTCATCGGCGTCAGCCCCGTGTGGGCCATGACCGAGATGCCCACTTGCACGAGCGCCCGGACCGTCGGCGCGAACTCGGCGCCTCCCTCCAGCTTCACGGCCTGGCAGCGCGTCTCCTTGACGAGGCGGCCCGCGTTGCGAATGGCCTCCTCGACGCTCACCTGATACGACATAAAGGGCAGGTCGCCGACGACCAGCGCGTGCTCGGCGCCGCGGCAGACGCTGCGCGTCATCAGGACCATCTCGTCCATCGTCACGTCGTTGTTGTCGGGGTGGCCGAGCAGGAAGCGGCCGCCGCTGTCGCCCACCAGGATCATGTCCGGGGCGGCCCGATCGATGGCCCGCGCCATCTCGTAGTAGTAGGCGGTGAGCACCACGATCTTGCGGCGCTCGGCCTTCATGCGCTGGACGTCCGCGACGGTGACTCGCGCCATGTCGCTCCCGCCAGTTCAAGGATGCAGTCGGGGTCTCCGAGGGGCGCGTCGCTGAGTATGGCAGGTCGCCGGGGGGCGCGCAAGGTCAGAAAGCGCCTGCTAGGAGTTCAGCACATGCTCATTCAACTCAACTGCATCGTGCCGGCGGCGAGACGTGACGTTCTAGCCGTAACCGTTGTGCGTCGAGCCCCATAGCATCGTGCTCGGCGCGCGAGGGTCTCCATCTTGCACGCTATCGGACACTGTCGAACAAGATATCGCTACTGACCAAGGGGAGGCTCACGCCGTGACCCGCGTCGAGCTGTGGCAGGAGCTCAACCCACCTCTGAACCTGAGCAACAGTGACGCGCGTTTCGAGGGTGGGAAGCGCCACCCGATCGGCGATGGCCTGATCGAGGCCCAGATGCCGGGCCAGCGCCGCGCGATAAGCCACCGGATTTGCCTGTAGATCGGCGTGGGTGCGATGGATGATACTGGCGAAGCGACGGGCCTGGTCGCCGTGGCTACTGAGCCAGGTCGCGTCCGCGACGAAATAGCTGAGCGCCGTCGAGCCCTGGCCGAGATCACCATAGGGTGAATCGAGCGCTCGCACCCCATAATCCGTAACGGCGCTGAGATAGGGCTCCGACAGCAGGGCTGCGTCCAGTCGCCCGTCCATTAACGCGGATACCAAGAGCGGTGCTGATAGCTCAGCGAAGTGCACCTGCTGGGAGTCGACACCCTACCGAGTGAGCCATGACTGGAGCATGAGGTGATCGGCACTGCCCAATGCGGGCACCCCAACCCAGTGATCGACCAGATCACCTGCCCGTTGGATAGTGGATCGCTCGGGTACCACCAACCGGCGCGTCGGCGCAGCCGCTTGCTCCACCGTGCCCGCCGCCACGATCCGCAGGTCGTGCCCGAGCGCCCGCGCGCTAACGAATGCCACCGAGCTTATCAGGCCCGCGTCGAGCCCGCCGTCCGCCAGCGAGTCCATGATCTCGCCCCAGCCGAGGTACCGCACCTCCAGCGCCAGCCCCGCGTCCGCCAGCGCTCCCTGTTCCTGCGCCACGAACACGCTCGGATCCACCAGGTCAGGCTGCACGCCGAGGCGAACCACCGCTTGCTGGGCAGCGATCTGCCCGGGTGCCGACCATTCAGGCCTTTCCCTGGCAACACCGGCCACTCCCGGGGTGGAATGAACGTACGCATTGGCTGGCATACTCCACACGCCCAATACAAGGACAGCCCAAACCCATACGCGGTGTAAATATCTATTCTTCATCTGAAACCCTCTACGCGCTGGATTTCGGCATCGCTTACTTACAGCCAATATGCATGCTACTGCCACCGTGTTTGCCTTCATAGGTGGTGGGTTCCCTTGCCAAGCGCAGTTCTGCTCGAAACCGGCAATCGATTCGCGGCTTGCCTCTGGGAACGTCACCTTGCTCGCCTTCCGTCTACGAGGAACTACTAATCCGAGCGTCAGCTCGTAAATACGTTCGAGGCGCTCAAGCGGACCGCTCAGCCAGGCGCGCGCCGCCGCGATGGTCCCGGCGGGCAGGGTTACGAGCCAAGGCTCAGATCAGTAATAGGCCTCGCCCTAGTTCATCCATCCATTGTACGCCGGTTACGTCTGTAAGATAACCGCACGGCAGGGTTCGCTGCGTCATGCCTCGCCTACTGCATTTCGAATTCTCATCGAGGTTTTCTGGTATTATACCTTCACCGAATGTCAATATCCGTCCCGTGGACACCGCGCCAGTGCGTTAGACACATTTGTCAATAACTATGTAACCTCGACGGATTCAAGCATTCCAAATTTGTCGAATGTTATAACGACAATTCCGTATGGGCAGTCCGTCGATATGATCTGATCTTTTAAGTCCTCAGCAATCGCATCTGTTACGTACCCTGGTCTATCAAATCGGATTCGCACGATCTGCATGGCATCCTTCTGCCCTCTCTGAACAAGCCATTGGATTATCTCTCCAAGAGTTACCTCTGCCATCGTATCCTCCCTAACGTGGCGGCGGCAATGCGGAGAATGGAAGTAGTATGTAGTCGCCAGCTGCGATCCGGTTCCTGACCCTGCTCCAATCAATTGGACCCAAGGAAATTACCTCCATCCTGGTGTCGGAAACGGTAATACGTAATGGATGTGTCATTCCCGGCGCGTCCTGGACTACACTTATGGCGAGGTTCGCTCTGTTCATAAATCGTACAGCGTTTGGGTTGTTCAGAAGGCCATTGATGTCATCAGCTGTGAGCCGCCCTTGAAGACCCTGCATACGAGGATCATTGAGCCTCCACTCTAGGTTTGGATGCAGCGCAAATGGGACGTTGCGAAATACTGGCTCTGCGCCGAACAGCGGCCCTTCGTCAGGCAGTGTAACGCCTAGCGCGGCACCGTAAGCGCCCGATATCTGCTGAATTAGGCACCACGGATAGTAGGGACCACATCCCCAATTCAGTGACGGACTGCAAGGAATATCGCCTCCACAGGCGTCATGCCCACTCGGGTCATTGTACATCATCGGATTGTCGCGGGCATACACATAGCGGTTGAGGGAGACGGGGTCGGTGTCGCTGCCGAAGACGCTGTCGCGCTGGATGAAGCGCGCCTCGCCAGGGGCGTAGTAGCGCGCGTTCAGGTAGATGACCGCGCCCTCTGGGTCGAAGGGGGCGCCGGTGTAAGCGAGCGGCTGCTCCGAGTATCCTGCACCGTTCGCCGTGTGCCGCGGGTGGCCGTACGGCTCATAGCGCGTGCTGTACACCAGCTGTGCGCTGCCGTTCGTAATGGCCCGCACCGAGCCCTGCTGGTCGGTGTGGTAGATGAGCTGCGGCGTGCCCACGCGGGAAGGCCCGTAGTGCATAGGACGCCGGTCAGGCCCGGTACGTAGCGCCGGTTGTCTTCCGGCCCGGAGGATACCGGCCGGTTCTTCGGTGCGCGTGCCCCATGCAATTGTAAACGTACACTGCCGGAGCGCGCCCAAGCAGCCGGCTTGCTGCGAGCAAGCGAATCTGCTTTCGCGCGGTCCGAGCCAGTAAACTTTCAGGTCGGGTTCTGCTTCGGCCACCCAGTGCTGAATTATGACCGGGCAGCTCGCATACGATGTCCCGCTGCCTAGCTATTGTGAGTTGTAGCAACAAACTCCTCCGGTGACATCCCGCGAGATGGTCCATAATCGATGCTGGTCCCACCATTGGGCCAGAGCGTCACCAGAGCGTAGCACTGGTCCCCGTAGACATCGATAAGGCGCCAGATCCAGTAGGTGAATCCGTCGACCATAGCGGTTCGTACAAACTCTAGATCGTCGTCACTGATCTCATCATCTGGTATTTCGATGGCCAAGTATCTCAGCAGACTGCTTAAGCTGACAGGGCATGAACCTGCTTGATCGTCAGGGGGGGTCGATAATGGGTCCATATACAACTCCTACGACAGATTCTACGAGAAGGCATTCAGTCCGGAATTATACCATCGAGTTCGAAGGTGACGTTCGTGAACCTCTGGCGCTCGATGAACTCTCTTGCCATATCCGTACAAAATACCCAGTATGGGTAGGCGTCCAGGCGAAATATATGCGCTCCATCCCAAGTAGACCTGTCTACCACTAGGGTGCGTTGGCCATACTGAGGAATATCCCAAATCATCCGCCCACATGTCTTACACACGTGTAATAACTTCACGTTAGATCTATTCTGATCAATTTTGGAGCGACTCTCAGGTTGTAGATCCCACAGGGCCGGACCGTCATACGGTAGCCAGACACGCCGCTTCTTGCGCCTTGTTAGATCAGATGGACGCGGCAGTTTTGGTGGCTGCCAGATCTCGATACCCAGAAATCGAATGTTCTTGAACGCGCTTTCCAGCACATCACGCACTCGCTGGGTCACCACGACCTCAGCGCCCGCCCCAGCCCAGGTGAAGTCCGCGACTCGATCAGAGCCTGGCATCCACTGAAGGATGAGTGGCGGGACACGATATTGTCGTGAGTGCCCACATTCAGGGCAGAGGCCTGGCCCGGGATCAGGCGCCCAAGTTCCTCGTGCAATGGCCTCGGCGTACTCTCCGGTATCCGGCGGCATCTTGAAGTGAAATAGCTTCATGGACGGTAGACTCCGATGCCAAATTCTTCAACCAGCATATCCCGGATCTCGGTGATTGCTCGGGCGTCGAGCGCGGGTACCCCACCGCGCGCGGCTATCTCTTGCTCCCACCGAAGGCGGTATAGTCCTCCCCGCCCTGCGTATGGCATACCTGGCGCAGCGTAGTGAAGCTCTTCATGAATGGTCTGTGGAATGCGCCAGATATGCTCTCGCGTTCCAAACTGCCCGGCTAGCGCTGGCGGTAGCTGATTCAGTATAGCGCGTGGAACGGTATGGTGCCCATGCCAGACGGGACCGCTCAGCGCACCACCGACCATCAATCCCACCAGGCCGCCATTCTCGAACACTGGTCCCATATCCGCAGCGTAGACGTGTCCATACATGCCACTATTGCCGCACGCGGTAAACAGATTGCATGGGCCTGCTAGTTCGCCGTACGCGTGCGCAAAGTCAGGATGATACGGGTCGAGGCCCAGATATGGGCCGCACGCTGCCAGGGAGAACAACGATGGGCACGCCTGACGCCCGCTGGGGTCGGTGAACACCATGGGGTTGTCGCGGGCATACACATAGCGGTTGAGGGAGAC
>Ga0070738_10001454_pt1 | contig 47217 bp, 38 predicted proteins | sample Coa_R2_2_FD_66446 | JGI IMG/M metagenome (GOLD analysis project Ga0070738, IMG submission 66446) | Surface soil microbial communities from Centralia Pennsylvania, which are recovering from an underground coalmine fire - Coalmine... | ecosystem: Environmental > Terrestrial > Soil > Unclassified ...
CAGCGCGCTCAAACTGGCCGCGAGCTTGCCGATGAGAAAAAGCTCTTCATTTGTCTGCCTGGCGGAACCAATGACCGCGCTGCTTCCTTTCGGAGCACGCTTGAGCCGCTCACTGACTTCCTTGAGAGCCGCAGGCCAACTTAACGGAGCTGAGCCCGGCCCTTGCGGTTGCACCAGCCTGTAGGGGCGGCCTATCCACTTGTAATTCAGCCGGCCATAGTCGCACATCCACGAAGAATTAACCGCGTCGTTCTCGCGGGGTTCGTACCGATAAACCTTTTCTTCGCGCGAACTGATGATTGTGTTGCAACCGGTGCCGCAGCTCGTGCAGAGGCTTTTGGTTTCTTTCAAAAACCACACGCGCATCTGAAACCGGAAATCTTTCGAGGTCAACGCGCCGACCGGGCAGATATCGACGGTGTTCAGAGTGTAATTGTTGTCGAACTGGCGCCCGGGATAAGCGCTGAGGGTGTTGTAGCTGCCGCGATTGACAATGCCCAGGGCATCGTCGCCGGCGATATCTTTGGTGAACCGGATGCAGCGGGTGCAAAGGATGCATCGTTCGTCATCCAGAACAATGCGGGGTCCCAAATCGACGCGTTTGGGTTTGTGAACCTTCGGTTCCGCAAAGCGGCTCTCGGACCTGCCGTAATCGACAGAGTATTCCTGCAGCTTGCATTCGCCGGCCTGGTCGCAGATCGGGCAGTCGAGCGGGTGATTAATCAGCAGAAACTCGAGAACACCCTCGCGCATCTGTTTGACGGCGGGTGTAGTGGTATAAATTTCCATGCCCGGCGACACGGGGGTGGCGCAGGCGATGGCCGGCCGCGGTGACTTCGAGATCTTGGGCGTGCCGTCGGGATTGAGAATTGGTTTGCGATCCGGTCCAACCGCCGGGATGCCGAATTCCACAAGGCACATGCGACAATTTCCGGCGACGGGCAGCTTCGGATGATAGCAGTAATGGGGCACGTCCACGTGCGCCACGTTGCACGCCTGGATCATTGTCGTGGGCAGCGGCTTGCCGCTCAGCGGGTCGGGTGTGGTCTTCGGCACCTCCACTTCCTTGCCGTCCACCTTGACTTTGATCTTGTCGACCACAGGCACAGCGGGCTTGATTTCGGGGCTGGTTTGGACGGGAGCGCTCATCTGCTTCAATGTGCTGCGACACTCAGGTGTGCGTCAGCGGCGGTCTTCGATTCGTTCTTCTCAGCGGCCGCAAGCCGTTCTTCGTCCGCGATCCCACGCGCCACGAATTCGTCTTTGAACTTGGCCACGAAGCTCTGCACCGGCCATGAGCAGGCCTCGCCAAAGGCGCAGATCGTGCGGCCGCCGGGAATATTATCGGCGATACGCACCAGGTAGTCGGCGTCGATCTTGCGTCCCTTGCCGCTGGTCATCCTGTTAAGGGCCTTGGACATCCAAAGCGAGCCCTCGCGGCAGGGCGTGCATTGCCCGCAGCTTTCGTGAGCGTAAAATTCGCTCAGATTGGCGAGCGCTTTCACGATATCCGTCGAGTCGTCCATGACGATAATGGCGCCCGACCCGGACATGCTCCCGGCGGCAATCAAGGAATCGAAGTCGTAAGGCAAATCCAGCATGTCGAATTCCTGTTCGGCATCTTTTCCGTCCGGCCCCTTGCGCTTGAGTTTGAATTTTTCGCCGGCTTTAAAAACCTTGGCCGAGGACCCACCCGGGATGACCGCTTTCAGTTTGCGGCCATCGCGCAAGCCGCCTCCGAAAGCAGGATCGTGGATGAGTTGGCCGATCGTGACTTTGCCCACTTCCACTTCGTAGTAACCGGGTTTTTTAACATGTCCGCTAATACTGACGATCCGGGTGCCGGTGTTGTTGGGTGCTCCCAGTTTTGCGTATTCAGGCGCTCCCATCGCCACAATGTGTTTAACCGCGCACAGCGTTTCCACGTTGTTGACGATGGTTGGGCACATGTACAGGCCAAGCACCGCCGGAAAATACGGGGGTTTAATTCTCGGGTAGGCGCGCTTCCCTTCCAGCGATTCGATCAAGCCCGTTTCTTCGCCGCAAATGTACGCCCCGGCGCCGCGGTGCACGTGAATTTCCAAATCGTACCCGCTGCCGAGAATGTTTTTCCCAAGAAAGCCCTTTGAGCGCGCTTCGGCTAAAGCACGGTTCAGGATCCTCGCGCCTTCGACAAATTCGCCGCGGATATAGATATAGGCCAGGTGAACATCGTTGGCGTAGCACGAGAGAATCATTCCCTCGAGCATCTGGTGCGGGTCCTTGTAAAGGATTTGTTTGTCTTTGAAGGTTCCGGGCTCCGATTCGTCGGCGTTGCAGATCAGGTAAATCGGTTTGCCGCTCTTCCGGTCGACAAAGGACCACTTCAGGCCGCAGGAAAAGCCCGCGCCGCCGCGGCCGCGCAGTCCCGAGAGACGGACATCCTCCCGGATCTGTTCCGGGCCGCTGAGTTGTTTGCCGTCAGGCAGGGTTTTCGGCGCGATCGCCAGGCCTTTTTTGAGCGCTTCGTACCCGCCATGGCGCAGGTAGCAATCGATGTCCGGAGTGTATCCGGGCTCATCGGCGTGCTTCAAAATCAGTCGGTATTCAGCAGGCATGGCGTCGCTCGATCCTTGACTCTGATTGCGGAAAACTTACCTTAGAAGCGCTCGTTTGCCCGATGGTGTAACGGTAGCACAGCAGACTCTGGATCTGTTTGTCATGGTTCAAATCCATGTCGGGCAGCCATTCGAACACCTTCACTTGCATTCCCCCATGATCTTGTCCGCCTCTTGTGTTGAAACCCCTTCATAAAAGGATTCGTTGCACATCATCACCGGGGCCGTGCCGCAGCTGGCCAGGCATTCGACAAATTCGACGGTGAACTTTCCATCCGCCGTGGTTTGGGGACCATGCGCATGCGGGTCCAGGCCCAGCTTGTCGCAAAAGTGATGATGCAGCTCGTAGGAGCCGCCCAATGCGCAGCTCAAGGTTCGGCAGACTCGCAGATGGTATTTGCCCACCGGGTTCCGTTGGAACATCGGGTAGAATGTGACCAACTCATAGATGTTAATGGGCTGCAGTTCGAGTTTCGCCGCAATCCACTCGACGGCCTGGCGCGACACGTGACCAAAGCGTCCCTGCATCGCATGCAGCAACATCAGGGAGGCGCTGCGCTTCTTTGGATAATGCGTGATGATCTCGTCCAATTCGGCTGCGAGCGCCGCGGGCACTGAGAAATCCGGCTGTTCCCGCAACGTGTTGGGAATCGCGTGGATGCTCGGCAACTCGGTTGGAGAAACAGTCCGGTGACCCGCCACCGGGCTTTCCATCGCGTCCTTCGCTTGGGGTTGCGTCGCCTCCGGGGCTTTCATCGGTCGCATTCTCCCATGACAAAGTCGAATGATCCCAGGATCGCGACGACGTCACTCACCATGTGGCCCGGGAGAACATGCGGCAGGATGCTCAGGTTCACGAACGACGGTGACCGGATTTTCAGCCGGTACGGTGTTCCACCGCCCTTGCTGTCGATGTAAAATCCAAGTTCGCCCTTTGGATTTTCATGTCCAAAATATACTTCCCCCGGTGGCGCATTGATTCCCTGGGTCACATTGATGAAATGATGGATCAATTCCTCCATTCGCGTCAGGACCCGTTCCTTGGGGGGCAGCACAATCTTCGTGTTCGAAACATTGACGGGGCCTCCTGGCAGCTTATCGAGGCATTGATGCAGGATCCGGACGCTCTGCCGCATTTCCTCGATCCGGAGCAGGTACCGATCGTAGCAATCACCCTTGGATCCGATCGGTACTTCAAAGTCCAGTTGGTCATAGACCAGGTATGGCTCGGCCTTGCGCAGGTCATGCATGACGCCGCTGCCGCGCAGGTTCGGGCCGCTCAGCCCGTAGTCGATCGCGTCCTCTTTGGAGATGGTTGCGACCCCCTGCGTGCGATCCACGAAAATACGATTGCGGGTCAGCAACGTCTCCGTTTCGTCCAGATTGACCACGACTTCCTTGCAGAACTTGCGGCACTGTTCGACCCAGCCCGGCGGCAGATCCCTGGATAGGCCCCCGATCCGCGTGTAGCTGGTCGTAAACCGCGCCCCCGTCAGCGATTCGCAAAGATTGTAGATCTTCTCCCGCTCGGTGAAGGTATGCAGAAAGACGGTCAACGCGCCCACATCCATTGCGAACGATCCGAGCCCGAGCAGGTGCGAGGAAATCCTGGCCAGCTCGGCGCAGATGACCCGGATGAATTGGCATCGCGCGGGAATCTGCTTGTCGATATCCAGCAGTTTCTCGACTGCCAGCACGTATGCGACGTTGTTGGCCAAGGGCGCCAGGTAATCCAGTCGGTCGGTGTACGGGATAAACTGGGTGTAGGTCATGTTCTCGGCGATTTTTTCATCGCCTCGATGCAGGTAACCCACATCCGGCATTGCCTTGGTGATGATCTCGCCATCCAGTTCGAGGACGATCCGCAAAACACCGTGCGTCGCCGGGTGTGACGGTCCCATGTTCAAGACCATCTTGTCGCCCGGCAAATCCGGTTGCTCGGCTCCAGCAAGGGTTTCGGTATGCGCGAGCATCCGAGCGGCGTCAGCCGCCCGGCCCGCCGGTTCTTTGATTTCTATATCGCGAACTTCAGCCATTTTTAGTCCGGCTATCGACAGGGCCGGGACCGTGCGCCCGGCCGTGCGACTTCTGAATGTCCTTGCGCCGCTCGACTCGCGCGTTCATTCCCAAACTGTCCGTTTCCGGAATACGCACTCGTGGTTCTCTTGAAATTGTGTCTTTTCCGCCCGCAATTGTGACGAACGGTCCCCCGGCCATCGGTGCCGTCGACGTAAAAGCCACCTCGGGCATTTCACTCGGGCGCCCCGCCAGCGGGAAGTCTTTGCGCAGAGGAAAATAAGGGTAGCCTTCCCACATCAGGATGCGCCGCAAGTCCGGGTGATTGCGAAATCGAATGCCCATCATGTCGAAGATCTCACGCTCGTGCCAATTCGCAGTTCGCCACACGGTTGTGACTGTCGGCGCCTCGGATTTCTCTTCACTGACGTTCGCTTTGAGACGCAAATGACAATGATGCCCGTACCCGTAGAGGTGGTAAACCAGCGTGAACCGCGGATCCTCTCCGTAATTGTCGATACTGGTAATGTCCACCAGGTAATCGAACCCCAATTCGCCTTTGGCAACGACCATAACATCTCCAATCCGTTCGGCATCGCTCAGGCTTAGGGTTATCTCCTTCCTGAACTCGACAGGCTCGGAGATAAGGTCGCTAAACCGGGTCTTGAGCTGTTTGGCTAGATCAATGGAGGTCATGCCGTAACACGGTTTGGTTGAAAGTCGGGCTTAAGCCACTTTCAACGTGGAAAGGACTGGTTCCCGGGCGACTTTGCCCTGGAGCCGCATTAGAGCATCCAACAAAGCCTCGGGCCTGGGCGGACACCCGGCGACGTAGACATCGACAGGCAATATATTGTCAACACCCTGAAGCACAGCGTAACTGCGGTACATGCCTCCCGTTGAGGCGCAAGCGCCCATGGCAATAACCCATTTAGGCTCAGCCATTTGGTCGTAAATGCGCTTGACCGCCAAGGCCATTTTGTAAGTCACAGTTCCAGCGACGATCATGACATCCGATTGTCGTGGTGAAAACCGCATCACCTCGGCTCCGAACCGGGCGATGTCAAACCGACTTGCCCCAGCTGCCATCAGCTCAATAGCACAACAGGCCAGACCCATCGGCATCGGCCAAAGAGAGTTCTTGCGGAACCAACTAATGGCCGCATCAACTCGGGTAACCACAACGTCACCCTCAACCTTAGAATTATAGCCGATCTCTGAGCGTGTCTGCATAGGGAAGGCGGAGTGGGGTTTGCTTCGCCGGCAAAACCTAATCACGGCGTAAAAATCAGGCAAGTTGAAAGTATGATTTTTTGGCGGACCATCGCCGGCCTGGCGGGCGCATGTCCGGCAGTTGAAACGGCAGGAATGCCGTGTTCTCAAACTTTCAGCTCGTTGCGGACCTTGTCAAAACTCTGAAGGGCTTGTTCCAGGTCTTCCCTGGTGTGGGCCGCCGAAATCTGGGTGCGGATGCGGGCCTTGCCCTGTGGGACGACGGGGTAGGAAAATCCGACGACATAAACGCCTTGATCGAGCATGGCGTCCGCGAACTTTGAGGCGAGCCCGGCATCTCCAATCATAACAGGCACGATCGGATGCGAACCGGGGAGGACGGCAAACCCGAGCCGCGCCATGCCTTCGCGGAAGAACCGGGTATTTTCTTCCAGGCGATCGCGCAATGCGGTTGATCGGGAAAGCAGTTCGAGCACTTTGAGAGAGGCGCCGGCAATGGACGGAGAAAGCGTATTGGAGAAGAGATACGGGCGGGACCGTTGCCGAAGCAGTTCGATTATTTCTTTTCGTCCGCTTGCGTATCCGCCGCTGGCGCCGCCCAATGCCTTGCCCAGCGTGCCGGTGAGAATGTCTACTCGGCCCATGACATTGCGGTACTCGTGTGTACCGCGGCCGCGTGCGCCCATGAAACCGACCGCGTGCGAGTCGTCCACCATCACCAACGCTTGGTGCCGATCGGCGAGGTCGCAGATTTGCCCCAGGTTGGCGATGTATCCGTCCATAGAGAACACCCCGTCGGTGGCAATGAGCCGGAAACGAGCTTTTGAAGCCTCGCGCAATTTTGCTTCCAGGTCGGCCATGTCGTTGTTGGCGTAGCGATACCGCTGCGCCTTGCAAAGCCGGATCCCGTCAATGATGCTGGCGTGATTGAGTTCATCAGAGATGATCGCGTCCTCCTGCCCGAGCACCGTCTCGAACAAACCGCCATTGGCATCGAAGCAGGACGAATAGAGGATCGTGTCTTCGGTCCCGAGGAATTCCGTCAGCGCGGTTTCCAGTTGTTTGTGGACGCCCTGGGTCCCGCAAATGAAACGTACGCTGGCCATGCCGTACCCCCACTTGTCGAGGGCTTCTTTGGCCGCGGCGACGACTTCGGGATGCTGTGCAAGGCCCAGGTAGTTGTTGGCGCAAAGATTGAGGGCCGGCCGGCCGTCCGCGACGCGAATGGTTGTCCCCTGGGGCGTCATAATGACGCGTTCGCGTTTGTATGTGCCTGCGGCTCGTATGGCCGACAGTTGCTGTTGCAGGTGGTCGGCGAAATCCTTGTGCATACCCCAAGCTTACCGCCAATTCAGAATGACTTTGCCAGATTTGCCGCCAAGCATGACTTCGAACCCCTTTTCAAATTCCGAAAAATGGAACCGATGCGTTATGGCCGGCTTGATGTTCAACCCTGTTTCCAACATAACCGTCATCTTGTACCACGTCTCGTACATTTCACGGCCGTAAATGCCTTTGATCGTGAGCATGTTGAAGACGACTTTGTTCCAATCAAACGGCCCGGTCTCCGACGGAATGCCTAGCATGGCAATTTTGCCTCCGTGGCACATGTTCTCAATCATGTCGCGCAATGCCGCGGGACTTCCTGACATTTCCAACCCGACATCAAAGCCTTCTCGCATCCCAAGCTGTTTCTGAACATCTTTGAGCGTCCGGCCGGACTTCACATTCAAGGCGACCGTCGCTCCCATCTGCCTGGCGAGTTCCAGTCGAAAATCGTTCACGTCGGTCACCACCACGAAACGCGCTCCGGCATGTTTTACAACCGCGGCGGCCATGATTCCGATCGGACCCGCCCCCGTAATCAGCACGTCCTCCCCCAGCACCGGGAAAGACAACGCCGTATGAACCGCGTTGCCGAACGGGTCAAAAATGGCCGCCACGTCGCGGTCGACTCCGGTCCGGTGATGCCAGACATTGGTCATCGGCACCGAAATGTACTCGGCAAACGCGCCCGGCCTGTTGACCCCGATGCCCTGGGTGTCGCTGCAGAGGTGACGCCTGCCCGCGAGACAATTGCGACAACGTCCGCACACGACGTGCCCTTCCGCGCTCACCACTTCCCCGGCAAAGAAGTCTTTCACGTTAGAGCCCACCTCCACCACTTCCCCCACGAATTCATGGCCAATCACCATGGGCGTTGGAATCGTCTTCCGCGCCCAGTCGTCCCATTTATAGATGTGCAGGTCCGTGCCGCAGATGCCCGCGCGGTCGACCTGGATGAGAACATCATTGATGCCCACTTCAGGCCGGGGCACTTCCTCGAGCCATAAACCCGGTTTCCGTTCCCTTTTAATGAGTGCCTTCATAAAAAAATCCGTTGCTGAAATTCAGCGCTGGAAAGATAGACAAGCGAAATCCAATATGCAAGACGAATTTCCGATATATTGGAAACTTTATCCGGGACCAAGGTGCCGGGTTTATGGGAAAGTGCCGCCGGGGCGCGATCAGGCGGCCACAGCCGAGGCGGTGGCCGGGACTGGCGCTCGCGAGGCTTTGAGGTCCTCTTTGCGCTGGCGCAGACTTTTGAAAAATTCAAAGCCCTCGCGGCAACGGCGCACGAAAACATCCTTGTCTTCGAGCATCGTCTTGATGATCCGCAAAATCGGTTTTGGCCTTAGATAATAGGTCCGGTAGAAACGATCGACGGCCTCGAAAATTTCATCCTTGCTGAGCCCCGGATACTCCAACGCGCTCTGCTGGAACCCGTCAGTTTCAACCAGGTCGGTCTTGTCCTTTTTGACAAACCAGCCATTTTGGCGGGCCATTTCGAACAGTTCGGTGCCGGGGTAGGGAGCGGCCAGGCTGACCTGAAGACTGAACACATCCAATTCCTGTGCGAACCGAATTGTGTTCTCGATGCTTTCCCTCGTTTCAACAGGCAGGCCCAGGATGAACGTGCCGTGAATGACCACACCCGCTTTGTGACACGATTTTGTGAACGCCCGCATCTCGTCCATCGTGACACCCTTCTTGATGTTCTTGAGAATTTGTTCGTTGCCACTCTCGTATCCCACCAGGAACAGGCGCAGCCCGGAGTCTTTGAAGGACTTGATGGTATCGTAGTCGAGATTGGCACGGCTGTTGCACGACCAGGTGAGACCCAGCGGCGCCAGTTTCTTCGCAATTTCCCGGGCTCGAGGAAGGTTCGCCGTGAACGTGTCGTCATCGAAGAAAAACTCCTTCACCTGGGGAAAGAGTTTTTTCATGTAAGCCATTTCGTCAGCGACGTTTTGAGGCGAGCGGACACGATATTTGTGACCGCCAATGGTCTGCGGCCAGAGGCAGAAGGTGCACTGAGCCGGGCAGCCCCGTCCCGTGTACAAACTGACGTACGGATGGAGCAGGTAGCCGATAAAGTATTTTTCGATCTGCAGATCGCGCTTATACACGTCCGCCACCCATGGCAAAGAGTCCATGTTGGCGATCATTTCTCGCTCAGGGTTGTGCCTGATTTTTCCGTCTTTATCCCTATAAGAGAGACCGCTGATCGTGTCCAGCGGGCGGCCTTCAGCGACTTCTTTGCAGGTGTAATCAAATTCCTTCCGGCCGACCCAGTCGATCGCCCAGGAGGCTTTTAAGGTTTCGGTGGGCAACACAGCCGCATGGGCGCCGACAAACCCAATCCGTGTTTCGGGCCGGTTTTGTTTGATGGCCTCGGCGACCTTGCAATCATTCTTGAGAGAGGGTGTCGAAGTATGAACAATGACATGATCATACTGTTTGGCCTCGGCTAAACACTTTTTGATATCGACATCGTGCGGAGGACAATCCAGCAATTTTGCATCGGGAACCATCGCGGCGGGTTGAGCCAGCCACGTTGGGTACCAAAAGCTGGTGACTTCGCGCCGGGCCTGGTATCGCGACCCTGCGCCGCCATCAAATCCGTCGAAACTGGGGGGTGACAGGAAAAGAGTTTTCATTGGTGGGATAGGTCCTGTGAATGAGTTTTCCGTCGTCGGCCGCTCAGGCGTCCTTGCCGGTGCGGATCCTGGTCAGCAACTCGTCGCGTTGCGACGAATCACCTGTCCCGCAGGAACCCGCGGAGGACGTCTGCTCGCCGTTGGCCTGAAAAGCCGATCGCGCGCCGGCCAGGCCCGATTTCACCGCAGCCTTGGCTTCCGCCAGGTGCCCCTGGCCAATGGACGCGCCGTTGAACGCCTGGACACTGCTGCCGGCTTTGTAAGGAACCGGCCTGGGCCAGAAATTGTATTTGAAATTCTTCCAATTATCCCCGCGCTTGTAATTGGTGCCCAGCGCGCCGCTGGGATCGTAACCGCAATGAACCATGCAGTTTTCGCAGCGGGGATCCCGCGCCACGCCGTCCACGACGCCGTATTTGTTCCAGTCGACCGTGTCGAGCATCTCCTGGTAATGCGCGTAATGACCGTCGGTCATCAGGTAACACGGCGCCTTCCACCCTTTGACGTTGCGGGTCGGAATCGCCCACGCGGTGCAGGTCAATTCGCGGCGGCCGGCCAGAAACTCCTGGTAAACCGGGGTTCCGAAAATCGTGAAGCGCTCGCCCCATTCCTGGATCCGGGCAAATTTCTGCCGCGTCATCGCGCGCGTGAGGAAGAAATCCTCCGGCTTTCGGCCCAGGCGCTTGATCATGTCCTTCTTGGCGGCATCGTAGTCGTAGCCCGGGGAAATGGTATGCCCATCGACTTCCAACGAGGAAAAGAACTCGAACATCTGCTCGATTTCTTTCACATCGGTTTCTTTGTAAACCGTGGTGTTGGTGGCAACCTGGTATCCGAGAATCTTGGCCATCCGGATCGCTTCGACGCACTCTTTGAAAACGCCTTCCCTCTCGACAATGAGGTCGTGGGTGTATTCCAGGCCGTCGATGTGGACATTCCAGTACATCCACTTGGAGGGTTTGATCGCAGGGGCCGCGCCTTTTTTGCCTTTGCGAATCGTTTCGGCGTCTTTTTCCGTAACCAATTTTTCTGAAAGCAGTCTTTGGAGTGTGGGTTCCTGTTCTGGAGAATAAATGCTGGCGAGGTAATCGCGCATTTCGCGGCGCATGAACATGCCGTTGGTGCAGACATAAACAATCCGGCCCTGTTCCAGCAGTCCGGCCACCAATTCCTTGATTTTCGGGTAGATTAGCGGTTCGCCGCCGCAGATCGAAACCATCGGGGCGTCGCACTCCTGCGCTGAACCCAGACAATCCTCGAGGCTCATCATGTCCTTGAGGCTGGTGGAGTATTCTCGAATGCGGCCGCACCCGGTGCACGTCAGATTGCATGTGTGCAACGGTTCAAGCTGCAACACGAGCGCAAAACGCGGAGTTTTGCGCATTTTATGCTTGATGATATGACGGGCAATTTTCACCGTCAATGCGAGTGGAAATCGCATAGCAATGTTCTAGATCGATTTTAACCTGGGATAATGAGTTTTAAAATTGAGCGACCTCGGTACCGGGCTCGGCCTGAGGCAAAGTGCTCTCGGGATGAGCCGGTGGTGGGGTGGCTTGGATCAAGCCCGGCAATAGAAACGACGCAGGCGAAATGCTCTTGGTGGCACTCAGCCCTCCGCAACCGGTCGCGGATAGAAGAAGGACCGGCAGGATCGTCAAGCCCAGGACTTTCCAATTTAATCTCACTGAACCAGAGTATAATTTACATTATGGGCTTAGCAACCCTTTATTTTGGGCGGATCCTCGCTCCTCCCGAACCCCGAGAAACTCGGCGGACCCGCGAGACGGCGTCCCGGATTTTCACTCTCCGCAAGCTCTTCCTGGTGTTGCTGTTCTCCGCGTTTGCCGCCTTTGCGGGGGAACCCGACCCCGCCGCCTTGGTTCAGCGCTCCTATGATCAAGCCAAACACGAGTTCCAGGAGCACCCCGCCGACCCCGAAAAGGTATGGCGCTATGCCCGCGCCGCCTTCGACAAAGGCGACATGGTCGCAAGCAACTCGGAGCGCGCCGAGATCGCCCAGGACGCCATAGCGGCCTGCAAGCAGGCCCTGGCTCAAAATCCCAACTCGGCCCCATTGCATTATTACCTGGGTCTCAACCAGGGGGAACTGGCACGCACGCGCAGCCTGGGAGCGCTTAAACTGGTGGATCAAATGGAGCGAGAGTTCCTCCGCGCCATCGAGTTGGACCCTCATTTCGACTACGCGGGAGCCGAGCGCAGCCTGGGGATGCTGTATCGAGACGCACCCGCACTGGCCAGCATCGGCAGCAAATCGAAAGCACGAGTGCACCTGCAAAAGGCGCTGGAGCTTGCCCCCGAATATCCCGAGAACCGGCTCAACCTGGTCGAATCGGAGATCAAATGGGGTGAACGCAAAGCCGCCCGGAATGATTTGAACCTGTTGGAAGAGGCGTTACCCGCCGCGCGCAGCAAGTTCTCGGGACCCGAATGGGCCGCGAGTTGGCTGGATTGGAACAACCGCATTGAAAAGGCCAGGAAAACGCTCCAAGAGCCGGCCAGGTTGGAAGCGCCTCGGCATTAATGGTCTCAAGAAGTTCCGCCTATACCGGGCCTTTCCGGTTCAATTCTTGTGGCGCAGCCATTTTGCAGCAGGTAATATTCTGCGGCCTTTGTTTTGGCCGGGCTGGCCGGTTTTTGAGCGGGGCGGACGTTCGCGCCACATGGGCTTCTGAGAAAAACTTGAATACTTGAACTTGAACTATTGGACACTGATATGAACGCGATCGTACAGCTGCTGGGCGACAAAGCCGAATCTTTGCTAAACTTTAAGAACCCAAAAATCCCGGCTGAGCGCCTGCATTTGCCCGGGCCGGACTTCGTGGATCGGATATTTGCCGTTTCCGATCGCAACAACAGGGTGCTCAGCAACCTGCAACGGATTTTCGGGCACGGGCGCCTGGCAAACACCGGCTACGTTTCCATTTTGCCGGTTGACCAGGGCATTGAACACTCCGGCGGCGCGAGCTTCGCCAAGAACCCGGATTATTTTGACGCTGAGAATATCGTTCGCCTGGCAATTGAAGGCGGGTGCAACGCGGTGGCTTCCACTTACGGTGTGCTTGGCGCCGTCGCGCGCAAATACGCCCATAAGATCCCGTTCCTGGTAAAGATAAACCACAACGAACTGCTGACCTATCCGAACAAGTTTGACCAAATCATGTTCGGGACGATCAAGGAAGCGGCGGACATGGGAGCGGCTGCTGTCGGCGCAACCATCTACTTTGGATCGGACCAAAGCGGCCGACAGATTGTGGAAGTCGCCCAGGCCTTTGCCCAGGCCCACGAACTCGGGTTGGCTACCGTCCTTTGGTGCTATCTTCGAAACAACGCGTTCAAGAAGGACAAAGATTACCATGTCTCAGCCGACCTGACTGGGCAAGCCAACCACTTGGGCGTGACCATCCAGGCGGATATCATCAAACAGAAACTCCCGGAGAATAATGGCGGCTTCAAAGCTCTGAACACGGGCGGTTCGAGTTACGGGAAACTCGACGAGCGCATCTACACGGAATTGACGAGCGACCATCCGATCGATTTGTGCCGCTACCAGGTGGCCAATTGCTATATGGGCCGCGCCGGTCTGATCAATAGCGGCGGCGAATCCAAGGGGGCCGGGGACCTTGCCAATGCTGTCACAACGGCTGTGATCAACAAGCGCGCAGGCGGCATGGGCCTGATTTCCGGCCGCAAAGCGTTCCAACGCCCCATGAAAGAAGGCATCGCCCTTCTGAACGGGATCCAGGATGTTTACCTCAGCAAGGAAGTCACTATCGCCTGAGGCTGTCTATTTCATCCCTCCGGGATCCAATAATCGTTGAGTCATTTGCCGTGGGCGCGCGTCCGCGACCCGCGGCTTTTGGCTATTGAACACCTTGAAGCGGCTGATCGTTTACCCGCATCCCGAGACGGGCGAACCGTTGATTCTTCTCGAGAACGCCACACCTTCTATCTCGACCAGCAGTTCGGGACGGCATACGTCGGCCAGGGCATAAATTGCGGGGACCGGTCCGAATCGCTTCTGACAAATCACTTTGCAGCGGGCGAAGTCCTCGGCTCGCTTGATATACACCCGGATTTTGGCAAGGTCATGCAAACGCGCTCCCACGTGCTTTATACCGTGAAAGGCGAAGTTCTCTTCAGAAATCAACCGCTCGATATTCTCAATGGTTTGCTCCGTCTGCCGTTTGATGTCATCCGGGTAGCGGCTGCCCGAATAGACCACACTTGCCGTGCCGGACAGCCACGTGGTTGTATAGTCGCCGAGCACCAGTGCCACACCGCGTGAGAATTTCGGACTCTGCGGTGAAAATTTTGGATGGTACGCGTAGGCCGGCGTTTGTTGCGGATTCTCCAACGGCAACAACAACGCGTCAGTCCTGTCGGTTTCAAGGGCCACGCAGCCTGCCACCAGCCCGGTTCCCGCAGTGCCGATTCCCGTGCTCGCCGGGTATATTCCCTGGGGAATATTGGGCTCGGAGGTTGAACAATGGAAATGGATATTGCGGTAGAAGTCTGTTCGCGCGCGGTTCAGTTCTTTGTACCGTTCAACGCCCTTATCTGGCTCGGTGATCGCCCCCAGGTAAAACCAGGTTCGCACTACGCGGTCAAAGCCGGTCCGAGCCTGTTTTAGCCCTGCTTCGACGCCCGCGAGCACTTCGCTGGCTTGCTCGTAAACGCTTGAGTTTGGATCCTTCGAAGAGATTCCCGAGCAATAGATCCAACGCGTGCCCTGGTACGTCACCGCGGTTGTTGATGGCCCGCATTGTTCGACGAGGACATCCTCTCCGCCGATAGCCCAAGCTTCCAGTGCCAACGCGGCTCCGCAGCATGGCGGCTGGAAAACGATGTTCGTCGCCGGAAGCTGCGCTCCATAAATGGTGCTCAGCAACGATCGACACCGCTGCAGCTCCGACGGGTTTCTGAGGAAAACCGTCTGAGACGTGACCACCATTGGATACCGCTGGTTTTGGAGAACCTGGCGCTGGGCTTCAAAAATCTCTCTGGCCTGGTCTTCCAGGCGGCCCCGGCCTTCTGGAACCAGCGTCAACGAGACCCGAACGGATCTTCCCAATTCAATCGCGGAATACCCTTGTCCAGCGGTCGAATCAGGCTGTGCACGTGTTGAAACCATGCGTACAGCCGTCCTGGAACTGGGTTCTGACTGGGGTCGCACCGCTTCTAACACACTTGCGCGTTGTCGCGCGTCCCGGGGACGTAACGGCATATGCTTTCGGCCACATTACCCGTTTCCGGGCCGCTTGCCCATTTTTTTTAAAGAACCATTCCGTGGGGGATCACTCCATTTTTGGGAATGATGACAATGCCGTCGCGGATGTAATAGTGGGAATGGTCCAGTTTATCAGGTTTTCCAACGGGTGAAATGATGACGTTATCGCCGATTCGCGCGTTTTTATCCACGATCGTGTTTTCGATCCGGCAGTTCAGGCCGACCCCAATGCGGGGTCTCCCCGCTTTTTCGTTTTCCTGGATGGATTCGCGTGATTCGTAGTAGTCACTGCCCAGCAAAATTGTCCGATTGAGAACCGTTCCTGGCCCGACAAGGCAGCGCAGGCCAACGATGCTGTGGCTTATGGTGGCCCGGTTGATGATGCAGCCATCGGAGATGACCGCGTGATCGATTTGCGCTCCGTTAATCTTCGACCCGGGCAGGAACCGCGGCCGGCTGAAGATCGGGGCGCTCATGTCGAAGAAATTGAACCGCGGCAGTTCATTGGTGACATCCAGGTTCGCTTCAAAAAAGGCCCGGATCGTTCCAATGTCCTCCCAATAGCCTTGAAAGACGTAGGAGCAAACCCTCAGGTCCTTGATGGCTTGGGGAATAATGTGCTTTCCGAAATCGGTGAATTCATTTTCCAGCAGCTTGAAGATCACTTCCCGGCTGAACACGTAGATACCCATCGAGGCCAGGAACAGTTCCCCTTGATCCGAAATACCCAGTTTCGGATACCAGGCCGGGTCGAGTCTCAACGAATCCTGCACGGCCGGGTCGGTCGGTTTCTCAACGAAACGCGTGATGCGCCGTTCCGCGTCCATTTGCATGATCCCCAGCCCGGGCACTTCCGCTCGGCGAACAGGAATCGTTGCGATCGTGATGTCGGCGTGGGTTTCGGCGTGCTGCTCGATGATGTGGCGGAAATCCATCCGGTACAGCTGATCCCCGCTCAGGATTAGGAGGTAATCCCAGTCGTGATTGCGAAAGTGTATTTTGTTTTTGCGCACCGCGTCGGCCGTGCCCTGGTACCAGGACGTGTCGGAAAACGTTTGCTCCGCCGCGAGCAACTCCACGAATCCCCCGGAAAAATGATCGAATTTATACGATTGCGAAATGTGCCGATGCAAAGAAGCCGAATTGAACTGGGTCAACAGGTAGATGCGGCGCAGCCCGGAATTGATGCAGTTGGAAATGGGAATGTCGACCAGCCTGTATTTTCCCGCCAGCGGGACCGCGGGTTTCGCCCGTTCCTTGGTCAGTGGAAACAATCGAGTGCCCTGGCCGCCTCCCATAATTACCGAGAGCACGTTACTTGTGTTAATCGACTGGCGCCCCGTCTGCGACATACCTCAACCTCGTGTTTTCGGCGGGAATATAGCTGCGCCAACCAAGATCTTGCAAGCAGCTTCGCCGCGGTGCAGCGTTTCACCTTCATTTCACATGAGTTCACCATTGATTTAACGCTCGATGCAGCGGTGCGAACGGCGTCGACGGTCTCCAGCGCGGGCTTTTGAAAAAAGGTTGAACTTCAGTCGTTGTGCCCCTCCATTCCCGCCACGATCACGTTACTGGAATGGCGCCTTTTCCTCAGGTATAAACAGCACATGCATCCACAAAACGATCTGCTCGCGCGAATTGCTGAATACCCCCTGTTTTCGGCGTTACTCGATCGGCGATCACGGCGCTTTGGCAGGGGCATGAAAATTCCCGCCGGCCCCCTTGCCTTTACCAGCCGCCACGCGCCTGCTCCTTTGAGCGAGGATGAAGAGGCGGCGCTGGTTTTCGCCGCGTGCGGCACCACCGGCCACGCGCTGGCCGATCTATGCTACGCCCCGGGCGGCGGCGGTGGGATTATGGCGGGTCTGGTCGCGAGGACGATTGCCAGCGGCGACGGGCTGCAAACGGTCGCTCTGATTGTCATCAACGACGAGGCGACTTACCTGGTCCGTCGCCCGCGCGAGTTGCCCCAAGGGGACATAGCGGGGCTAATCGAGCTCGCGCGGCGCCGCGAATTTACGAGGCTCTATCAGAAATGCCGCGTGAAGATCAAAGACGGCCGGGCCAGCACCTCAACCGATCCACTTTTCAACATCAATGCCAACCGTTGGTCCGCGCACGCCCCGGGAACGACTTACTTTCTGCCCGTCAACGATCTCACGTTCATGTACGTGAACGGACTTCTCGAGATCTTCAACGAAACGACTGGCGCCTTTATCCTGGACGAGCGGAATCATTTCCGTCCTGCCGGGTTGGCGTCCTTTGCACGCAGCCATGGCGGCCACCTCGAAGATGATCCCAGGCTCGGACGAGTGGCAACCGTCCGCCAGGTTGAGCAATTCGTGACGGAATTCGTCACTGTTGAGCAAGGAATGATGTTGCAGAACCTCGGCCTTATGTCCCAGGCACTCGGTTTGGGCGGGTTCCCAAATTTCGCCAATCATGAGTTCGGATGGTTCCGTGCCCTCGATTTTCGGATGCAGGAGATGCCGGCCAGTCGTTATCTAGGGACCGGGTTCCTGGTCCGAGCGGCTCTCCGTCTCCTCAACCGGGACGTTTCTGTTCCATTCCCTGTCGGCCTGGAACGCAACGGAGAAGCACTCCTCAAGCCGTTTTGTCCTCCGTACTATGCTTCAATGAAAGAGGCGGTGAGAGCGGTCGTGGACGCTAAATTCGGCCACAACGGGGTGTTTCGAAATCACCCCGCGGGGTACCCGTGGGCCAACGGGCCGGAAGTAACCCGGCAAATTCCGTCAGTCAGCGACGCGGCAATCGCCGCCACGGAGGCTTACTGTGGGTACCTTTGGAATCGGTACGGGCGATTCCCCGTTCATCTGACGCCGTACCGCACAGTCCTGGGATTTCAAGCGTGCCACCTCGATGTGGAGTTCTATGATCGGTTTTACCGCCCCGAATCGGTGGCGGCCACACAACGGGCGGACTTTCAACGATTTTCAGAAGGGGCCCGGCCTTTTCAGCCGGCCGCAAGCTGAACCAGAGGGTCGTCGGTTGTGAGAACGGCCAGCAGCGTGCAACCCTCGACGGAATAATTCTCGGTGTGGTGTGACCCTGCGTCAGCATGGTGGAAATCACCGGGGCCGAGCACCTGGTCTCCTACATGCAAGTCGCCAGTGATAATATAAAAATCCTCCGGACCTGCGTTGGTATGGGCAGGGTATCGGGTACCCGGGTCGAGCTTCCCGAGCAGCACCGCGTATCCGCGGCCTGGTTCCAAAGAGAGAAGTTTGATAAAAGCGCCGGGCACCGGCAGAGGCTTCCACCCGGCATCACTTTGGGCCAGAAACCGAAGACCCGCCGGCAGCCCCGCCGGTTGGGCCGGTCTTGCCGAAGGCTTCGCGGCCGGCGAACGCAGCCGGTTCATCAGCTTTCCCTTGAGCGAAGCCGGCGGCGCTACGATCGGCGTCGAGAGCGCCAGTTGTTCCAGGGTTTTCTGCAGCCCGTGAAGGAACTTTCGCAATTCAGGATCCGCCCGCACGGCGGCGATGAACTCCCGTTCTTCCGCCGGGCTGAGTTCGCCGAATGCGTAAAGCGTCGCCTGTTCCTGTTGCTGTTCGGTCATTTGGCCTTTTCTGGAAAGCTTTCGCGCAATTTGAGAAGTCCGCGCCGGATCCGGGCTTTGATCGTCCCAAGCGGCTCTTTGAGCAGGTCCGCGATTTGCGGATGTGTGAGCCCGCGAAAGAAGGCCAGCTCGATGGCCTGGCGCTGGTCGGCCGGCAAACCCTGCAGCGCTGCCCGGACCAGTCCCGCTTGCTCCAATCCCGCAGCCTCGCTGTCTGGCCTCACCGAATCGGGTTCAGGCGTGGTTTCCTGGAGCTGCTCGTTCAGGCGGTTTCTGCGCTGGCGCGATCGATACCGGTCAATCGCCCGATGCCGTGCGATGCTCAAAGCCCAGTGAAATGCCGAACCAAGGGCCGGGTCGAAGGCCGTCGCTTTTTCCCAGATCTGCACGAAAACATCCTGAATAACCTCCTCGGCTTCCCCGGCGTCGCCCAGGATCCGCAGCGCCAGGGTAAAGAGCGGCGCGGCGGTTTGATCGTAGAAATCGGACATGGCTTGCAGGTCGCGTGCCGCGATGCGGCACAGCAATCGGGACTGGGCTTCTTCTGGCGACGATTGTTCCTGCATAGCTTCCAGCGCGCCCGGCCATGGACCGCACCGCGCCGGATTGGCACTCGGAAACTTGCCGGTTCGGCTCCGCGCCCGCCAGCAAGAAATCGTATTTTGATTGATTGCATCAATGCTCTTTGTTCGCCCGCCGGAGCCGCTCGGATGCATAGGTTGGACGCGGCCTGGCACGGGCGGCATTCATTCGAACTTAAGAACTGGATAAGATCTCCGGGCCGCGCTTTTCCCGCATTGCCGCAGTGCACGAATCATGGCCAAACTCGGCAGCGCCGTGTAACATCAACGTATTCACATCATGAAAACCTCTTCTTTCCCGGCTGAACGCATCCTCCTGGGCCCGGGTCCAAGCCCGGTTCCTCAACGGGTGCTTCGCGCCCTGGGCGCTCCGACACTCGGCCACCTGGACCCCCAATACCTGGAGATCATGGACCAGGTCTGCGACATGCTCCGGCAGGTCTTTCAAACCCGCAACCCGCTGACCTTCCCGGTCAGTGGCACAGGCATGGCCGGAATGGAGTGCATTGCGACCAACCTGATTGAGCCTGGGGACGAGGTCATCGTGTGCGTGAACGGCGTTTTCGGCACTCGTATGAAAGATGTGATGGAGCGTTGCGGCGCGACCGTGCGCACCGTCGAAGCGGAGTGGGGTGATATTTTCCAGGTGGAGCAAATTACGGCCGCACTGGAAAAATATCCACGCAGCCGGCTCGTCGGAATCGTTCATGCCGAAACCAGCACCGGCGCTCATCAGCCGTTGGGCGGTTTGGCGGACGCCGTTCACGCGCGTGGCGCATTGCTGATCGTCGATGCCGTGACAAGCCTTGGCGGGCACGACGTTCGCGTCGATGAGTGGGGCATTGACGCGATCTACAGCGGCACCCAAAAGTGCCTTAGTTGTCCTCCGGGCCTTGCCCCGGTCAGCTTCGGCCCGCGCGCACTGGCTCGAATCGACACGCGCAAAACAAAGGTCCAGTCCTGGTACCTGGACGTTTCGATGCTTCGGAAGTACTACCTTGAAGGAGACGGCACCCGGGTTTATCACCACACCGCTCCCGTCAACATGACCTACGCCCTGCGCGAGGCCCTGGCCATTGTGCTGGAAGAAGGGCTCGAAAATCGCTTCTCCCGCCATGCCCAAATGCATCAGCGCCTTCGGACGGGCCTTAAGGAACTCGGTCTCGAATATGTTCCCCGGCACTCCCTTCACACGCTAAACTGCGTTCGGATTCCCGAGGGCGCCCAGGATGCCGCTGTCCGCCGCCTCCTGCTCGACGATTACAGCATCGAAATCGGGGCCGGCCTGGGCCCGATGGCGGGCAAAGCCTGGCGAATCGGCCTGATGGGCCATGGCTCCACCGTGCGCAACGTCGACCTGGTTCTAACCGCGTTGCGCCACGTCCTGCATTGACCCTGGCTCCATGTCGACTGACGTCCTCGAAGGTTTAGCGTCGATTTTCCCATCCGACAGGCTCCTGATCCGGGCCGAACAATTGGCCGCCTATGAAAGCGACGCGCTGACCGCGTTTCATGAGACGCCGGTTGCCGTCGTCATTCCGGAAAACGAGGATGAGGTAATTCGGGTTGTGCGGTTTTGCCACAAGCACAATTTGCCGTTTGTGGCGCGCGGCAGCGGAACGAGTTTGTCGGGCGGATCGTTGCCTGTGCGGGGCGGCATCGTGGTCGCGCTCAATCGAATGAACCGGATCCTGAACATCGATCCGGATCTGCGGGTCGCGGTGGTCGAGCCCGGTGTCGTGAACACTCAAGTGTCTCAGGCCGCGGCGTCGCACGGCTTGCACTATTCGCCCGATCCATCCAGCCAAACCATTTGCACCATCGGCGGCAATGTCGCTTTCAACTCGGGTGGCGCCCATTGCCTCAAATACGGAATGACGTCCAATCATGTCCTGGGCCTGCGCGCCGTTCTGGCTTCCGGGGAAATCGTGGAGTGGGGAAGCTCAAGCCGCGAGAACGTGGGACCCGATTGGTGCGGACTATTTACCGGCAATGAAGGACTCTTCGGGATCGTTCTCCAAATCACGCTGCAACTGCTGCCCCGGCCCGAATATTATTATACTGTTCTCGCCGGGTACGCGTCGTTGGAACTGGCGGGCAATGCCGTCTCGGCCATCATCGGCAGCGGCCTGCTGCCAGGCGCAATTGAGATCATGGACGCCCTTGCCCTCGAGGCGGCCAAAGCATCGGTTCATGCTGAATACCCTCCCGGTTGTGAAGCGGTTTTAATTGTTGAATTGGAAGGGCCACGCGAGGTGGTCTCCATCGACTGTGATCGTTTGAGCGCGATCCTTGAGAAGAGCCAGGCAATTGAGATCCGGCCCGCGCGCGATGCGGTGGAGCGTTTGGCCATTTGGAAAGGCCGTAAAAACGCCTTCAGCGCGGTTGGCCGGTTGTCCCCTGATTTTATAGTGCAGGATGGAGTCGTTCCGCGGCGGTTCCTGGGGGAGGCCCTGCGCAGGGTTGGAGAGATGTCGCGCAAAGCGGGCTTGCGCTGCGCGAACGTTTTTCACGCCGGCGACGGCAATCTTCACCCGCTGGTCCTGTTTGACGGGGGAGAGCCCGGAATGCTGGAGCGCGCCGAAGCTCTTGCGGGCGAGATCCTGCGCATGTGCGTGCAAATGGGAGGCAGCATTACCGGGGAGCATGGGATTGGAATGGAAAAACGCGAGTTTCTTGGCGAAATGTTTACCGCCGAAGAAATCGACTGCTTTCAACGGCTGCGCGCGGCATTCGATCCGCTGGGGATTGCCAACCCGGGCAAAATGTTTCCCGGCGCTGACGCTCCGGCCCTGAAACACCGGGGATTGCATCCCCTGGAAAAGAGCGGCCAGATATCGCGCGAATGAAGGATTCACTCGCTCCCGCATCCATACCCGAACTGGTTGATGCCGTCCGGTCGTTTGAACGATTGCTGCCCGTGGGGGGTGAAACCAAGCCGCGCTTGTGTGCGGTGAACGCGACCAAACTCTCGATGCTGAAGCTCCGGGGAACCCTGGAATACGAGCCCAGTGAATTCACGTTTACCGCCCGCGCAGGGACGCCCCTGGCTGAAGTGGTACAGACCCTCGCGGCGTGTGGCCAATACCTTCCTTTTGACCCGGTGTTCGTTGACTCCGGGGGCACTTTGGGTGGTGCCGTCGCTTCTAATCTCAACGGTCCCGGCCGCCTCCGGTTTGGAGGCATCCGGGATTTTATTTTAGGCGCCCGGTTTGTGGAGGGCTCCGGCCGTCTTCTTGGCGCAGGGGGCAAGGTGGTCAAGAATGCTGCCGGATTCGACCTGCCGAAATTTTTCGTCGGCAGTGTTGGGAGGTTCGGAGTTTTGACAGAACTGACTTTCAAGGTTTTTCCGGCCGCCGCCGGCACACTTACTCTGAAACTCGCAGCAAAGGATATGGCAGCCGCCGCCCGCATTTTGATTGAAGCGGCCCGAAGTCGATGGGAGCCGGATGCCCTCGAGATACCCGCCGGGGATTGCTCCGTTCTCCTGCGGTTGGCCGGACCGTCGGCAGCCATCGAGCAAATCGCAGCCGACATCCTTTCTCGATTTCCCGGGGAAAAGTTGAACTCCGCCGATGCCGACCGTGCCTGGTCCAATATTCGAGAGTTTCACTGGACCCACTCCACTGGGCCCCTCGTGAAAGTTCCGGTCACTCCGCTTTCGTTTCCCGACCTATTGAAAGCGCTCGAGCCAGTTGACCGGCTCCGGGTTCACATCAGCGGGGGCGGCAACGCGGCTTATGTCTCCATGCCGAGTGCGGAACAGTTCCCGTTGTTCAACAAAGCTCTCGCTGGGCTGTCGCTGCCCGGCGTTTCGTTGCGCGGCGAGGTCCCTGCCTGGGTGGGCAAACAACCGCGCGCTCAAATCGCCGACGCCGTCAAACGTGCCCTCGATCCGCAAAACCGTTTTCCATCATTGGATGAATAGCACCAGCGATTCGCTGCACCAAACCTCACCCACCTGGGCGCGCAATTTGCAGGAGAGCACTGGGGAGATAGGACCCTTGCCCGAGCGAACGTGTTCGCAGGTGTGATGAAGCCACTTTGAATGCTGCATTCGATTAAACCTGAAAAACTCGGACCGTTCGGCTCGGCGATGACCGAAGCCGTCACTGCCTGCGTGCACTGCGGGTTTTGCCTGGCTGCTTGTCCTACCTATTCCGAACTCGGTCAGGAGATGGACACCCCGCGCGGTCGCATCGTGCTGATGAAACGCGTGCTCGAAGAGCAACTCCCGTGGCAGGCTGCGCAACCTCATCTGGATCGATGTTTGGGTTGCCTGGCTTGTGAACCTGCCTGCCCAAGCGGCGTGCGCTACCGCGATTTGGTTACCCCGTTTCGGGCGCTCGCAAGATCGAAGGTGACGACTTCACCCGCTGAGACGTTTCGACGCGCCCTCGTGAGAAATGTGCTTCCATTCCCGCGCCGGTTCCGCGCCGCCGCCGCCCTGGCTTGGTTCCCGAGGCGCTTCCGTCGCTGGTTGCCCGCTTCGATTCGACCGATGTTGGACCTGCTCCCCCCGGTTGTGCCGGGCCGTGAGCAATGGCCGGCGTTGATTGCCGCCCAGGGTCAACGCCGGGCGCGCGTTGCTTTGTTAACCGGATGCGTTCAACAGGTCCTCGAACCCGATATCAATACCGCGACAATTGACGTGCTGAGCCGAAATGGGATTGAGGTGGTTATCCCGGAAGGACAAGGCTGTTGCGGCGGGCTGTCGTGGCACACCGGAGACCTCGAGATCGCCCGCGAGCTTGCTCGAAACACGATTTCGAAGTTCCCCAAAGACCTCGACGCTGTCCTCACGAACGCCGCTGGCTGCGGTTCCACGATGCAGGAATACGAGCTCGTCCTCAAAGGCACAGCTGATGAACCGCATGCGCGCGCCTTCGCCCACCGCGTCATGGATGTGAGCCTCTTCCTCGCCCGGCTTGGGTTGCGAGCTCCAGCCGGGCCGCCCCAGCCCTTAAAACTCGCGTATCACGACGCCTGTCACTTGGCAAATGCCCAGGGTGTTTCCGCCGAACCCAGGCAGCTTCTGCGCGCCATTCCCGGCATTGAACTTGTCGAGATCTCTTCTCCGCATTTGTGCTGTGGAAGCGCGGGTACATACAACCTGGATCAACCCGAAATCGCAGCTTCACTCGGCCGGAAAAAAGCCGAGGCGATCTTTGCGACGGGCGCCCAAGCGGTTGCTTCCGGGAATATTGGTTGCTTGATTCAGCTTCGATTGCACCTGGCCCGCGTTTGCCCGACGCTCCCGGTCCGGCATACGATGCAGATTCTTCGCGATGCGTATGGCGCGAATGCCTGAATCTCCAACCAGTCTCCCATGACCTGGGCTCAACATTACACTCCACTCGGAAGCATCCCCCTGTCGGCGTTCATCGCCCTTTTACCCATTGCCACGTTGCTGGGGTTGCTGGCTTTCTGGCATGTCCGGGCGCATATCGCCGCCCTGGCCGGACTGATTGTCGCAGCCGCCATCGCAACATTGGTTTATCACATGCCTGTCCGCCTTGCGGTCATGGCCGCCGGCTACGGCGCCGCTTTCGGTTTGTTCCCGATCGGCTGGATCGTTCTGAATGCCATCTTCGTTTACCATCTCTCAGTTGAAACCGGACAATTCTCGGTCATTCAACGCCAGGTCGCCGGCCTCTCGGGGGATCGCCGGATTCAAGCGCTCCTGGTCGCTTTCTGCTTTGGCGCATTCGTCGAAGGCGCGGCCGGGTTCGGAGCGCCGGTGGCCATCACCGCGGCGTTGATGATCGGACTCGGCTTCGAGCCTCTCGAAGCAGCCAAGCTCGCTTTGATTGGAAACACCGCCCCGGTCGCCTTTGGAGCGCTCGGAACGCCGCTAATCACATTGGCCAAAGTGACCGGCCTGGATCTTCAGGCGCTCAGTTCGATGGTCGGATTCCAGCTCGGATTGATGTCGATTTTGGTGCCATTCTGGCTAGTCGCCGCACAGGTCGGGTGGCGCGGTATGATCGGGGTTTGGCCCGCCTGTCTGGTTGCCGGCCTCTCCTTCGGCACCACGCAATTTCTAATCAGCAACTTTATGGGCCCATGGCTCGTTGGCATCGCCAGCGCGTTCGCCTCCATGGGCTCCCTTTTCCTGTTAATCACATTTTGGGCGCCGCCCAAGAATCAGCCGTCCAGCGGTGTCGGCCCGACCAAAAGCACAACTGCCATGGAAAGTGAACCAGCGCCTTCCGCGGCCCTTACGCCTCAGGGTTCGACAACCTCGGCCGCTCGGCCACCAAATCCCTGGACACCCTGGCTGCCCTGGATCCTCCTTTCGCTGTTTGTTTTTGTATGGGGCTTGCCTGCCACAAAAAGTTGGCTCAATGGCCTGTTTGCTCCGAACATCTCGGTTCCGTGGCTTGATAATCACGTTCAACGGATGCCGCCGGTGGTCTCCACGCCGAGTCTGGAGCGCGCTATTTTTTCGTTTAACGCACTTTCAGCAACCGGGACCGCCCTGCTGCTCTCAGCCATTGTCTCGGGATTGATTTTGGGAATCCGGCCTCGCCGGTTAGCGGCCCTTTACGTGCGGACCTTCCTGAGTGTCCGGACCTCCCTCCTCACCATTGCGCTGATGCTCGCCCTGGGGTTCACCACTCGGTATAGCGGCACCGATACAACCCTGGGCCTCGCGCTCGCATCCACGGGCGTCCTATTCCCATTTTTCTCGCCTCTCATCGGCTGGCTCGGCGTCGCGCTGACCGGGAGCGACACTTCCTCCAATGTTCTTTTCGGTAACCTCCAGCAGGTGACCGCTCAGCGGTTAAATCTTTCCCCGGTTCTGATGGCCTCCTCGAACAGTTCGGGAGGCGTGATGGGCAAAATGATTGATGCGCAGAGCATCGTGGTGGCCAGTGTCGCGACGGGTGGCCATCCAAAAAGCCCGGATGCCGGCACAGTCCTGCGCTCCGTTTTCTGGCACAGCTTTGCCCTGGCCCTGCTCACGGGTTTGATGGTCCTGATTCAAGCTTACGCCGGGCACTCATCCGCTGGACATGCGCCTTGATCGCGGATCGAAGGCCTTCCGGATAGGCCGGGATTCGCGGCGCGTGTTCGAATGCTTTGTGCGCAGCGGTTGAGGGGGTGGGATGAACATCCTGACTGTGAACATAGAACGGCGCGGTGATGATGACCGTTTGTGGTCCCCCCTCGAGCAGGAGCAACCCTTTCAAAAACGTGGACCTGTGCCGCACAAAAAACTGGTACCATTTCTTTTCAACCACCTCTGGAATCATCACCGCAATTGGACGCTGCGGGTGTTCGCCAGCTGTGCGCCGGACAAACTGAAGCAACGGACCGTAAAACTCGCGATAAGGCGACCTCAAGACCACCAGCCGGGGCGGTTGCATTCCCATTTCTCGGGCCGGAGCCTCGACCGCTTGTTGCCAGCAAGCAGTCAGATCTTCCGTCTTCATTTCTTCAGCCAGGATTTGCAAAGCGATGATTTCTCCCGACATCCCCATTGCGAGCCGCAGGGCCTTTTGGGCGACGCGGTCCAATCGTTTCATCGGGATGATGATTAAGACGTCCTGGACGCCGCCAAGGTCTAACTTGGACTCGCCGGGGAGGCCAGTGTCCTTGCCGAGACGTTCGTGGTATCTGCGCACGCGGTAGTAGAAAAAGATTAGCGCCGGTATGGTCACCAGCGTTAGCCATGCGCCTTCGGTAAATTTGGAAACGATAATGATACCCAACGTGGCTGTCGTGGCGATGCCCCCACAGGCATTAAGCACCAGCGACTGACGCGAAGGCCCTTCGCGATGCCTCCACCAATGCACCACCATCCCGAACTGCGACAGGCTGAAGGCCATAAAAGCTCCAACCGCAAACAGCGGGATCAGCCGGTCGGTAATGCCTCCAAACAGGATCAGCAAGACCCCCGAGAACAGCGCCAGCAGGAGGATGCCTTGTGAATATACCAGGCGCCGTCCTCGATGCGCGAATTGCGAAGGCAAATATTCATCCTGCGCAAGCATCCGGCAGACCCGCGGAAAATCCGCGAAACTGGTATTTGCGGAGAGACACAGGACGATCAAAACGCTGCCCATGGTGACGTAGTAAAACGGGCCCCTTCCCTCGACCGCCCCGGCCAGTTGGGACAGCACGCTCTGGTACCCCGGTTTTCCCTGCACCGTGGCGGAAATGTTGTAAAAGCGCGCCAGGACGGCGATCCCGGCCAGCAATAACGCCAGAACGAGGAGAATAACGATAAGGGTCCTGCGCGCATGCCTGATTTTGGGCTCCCGAAAGATCGGCACAGCGTTGCTGACAGCCTCTACGCCGGTCAATGCCGTGCAGCCGCTGGCAAAGGCTCTCATCACCAGCCAAATCCCGGCTGAATGCTGCGTTACCGGCATTTTGGGCAAAGGAGCAACCGCAACCGGATGGCCCGCCCCCATGATGATCCTGAAGATTCCGATGCCGATCGTTGTGAGAAGGCAACCGACAAATAGATACGTGGGCAGCATGAACACCAGCCCTGCCGATCGGACCCCCCTCAGGTTGACTATAGTTAGCAAGACCAGGATTGCCAGGCACAGCGGCAATGTCCATGGCAGTAGACGGGGGCACATCGAAACCAGGGCCCCTACCCCGGTCGAGATGGCTACCGCGACATTGAGGACGTAATCAATGGAAAGCGCGCTGGCGGCCAATAGGCCCGGCGCTCTCCCCAGGTTTTCCTTTGCAACAGTAAAAGACCCCCCGCCATTCGGATAAGCGGGGATCGTTTGCAGGTAGGATGCGGCGACTGCGAATAGAACGCAGATGATCGCGAATGAGATCGGGCCAATATAGCCCGAGGCAAGCGCTCCGAGCGGGAGAAGGACGCTCAGCGCGGCTTCAGGCCCATAAGCAGCAGAGGCGAGCGCGTCCAGACCCAATACCGGAACCGCCGAGGCGACCCCAAGGCATTCGACCTGCTCTTCTCGTGTGCGCAGCGGTCGTCCGAATAGCAACTCCTTGACTGTCATTTATGACGAGTTGGGCACGTATCGACACGCCCGTAGCCTCGCGGAAATGTAGCTGCTCCGCCTCTGAAGCTAAATGCGGTGTCTCACCCGCAGCGGGCCCGTTTTTCAAGCCTCTGCGCTTTCGCTTTCGAACAAATAGTCGGATACCTCCGAAGGCAGCGCTTTGATAAGCGCCTCTGCCATCCGTTGTTCGTCCGGAATTATCCGCTGGCAGGTCTCCACCACCTGCATAAGCCCGGCTCTCTTCGCCGCCGCTTCGAGAGCCATGTAACAGGCAATTTCGAAGTGCTCCATCGAATATGAATCCAGCAAATCCTTGATTCTCTCATCACGGGCAAACGCGGTGCCCAGCCCTTTTGCGGCCTGAGCCATTACTCCGATCCCTGTCTTCAAGCTCGACGTATCCGTGCCCAACGATTCCAACGCCGCTTTAACTTCCTCCGCGTGCCGGCGCGTCTCTTTCAGGTGCGCTGCCGCACGCTCCCTCACTTCAGGCCGCAAATCATCGTTGCTCTTGTGCTTTTCCAGAGCCGATTCCAGCCCTCGTTCCATGGCGTATGCTTCTCTCAGCCAATCAATAATTTCCTGTCGAACATCTTTTTGGCCTTCTTCCGCCCGCTCACTGGCGGTACCGACTCTGGTTCCGGTTTTTTCTACGTGTCTCTTTTGCATTCCTCAACCTCAGTTCCTTCACTTCAAAGAACAGTAGGGTTTCGAGCTCATTACGGAGGTCGGAGCTTTACCCACACGTTTCGCCTGTGCGGCAATTTGAAACCCGGCACACCTGATCGTGCTTTCGTGGCCGTGCATCCCGCTTCCATCGGGTCTCCTCCCACCTGCAATTTTCGGCGCACTCCCCATTTTGTCCGCCTGCTTATCAGCGTGCGGCACGTGCTATGGCTCGCCGAATATATCGTTGGCAATCCGCCTCACAAGGTCAGGGTGCGACACGTCGTGGCACCGCCTTGAAGTTCTAATGCTTCGGGCGCCCCCTGCCATCCTCAATGCTTCCACCGCGGTTGCAAGCGTGTCAAAAACGCAGCAGTCCTGCGGTTCAAGTTCAGCCACGGTACCCAGCAGGTCTTCAGCCTTTTCGACTCGCCCAACATAGAAGTCGTCGTCAGGATCGATCCCCAGGCAGATACCTTTGTCATTAACAGCAACCACCAATAGTTTCATGGTGCGCGTGAGCTCACCGCCAGGCAGTTGCGCCTACTGTTTTCCTGGTTGTGCCTCAATTCACCAGCGTAACTACTGCATATCGGAGGTCAACCGCTCACGGCTATAATGACAATATTGTCATCTGAGCCGTAACGCGAATCTATAGCCACATGGAAGCACGGAACTCAGCTCAAAAGAGGCTTCCTACGCTGGAGTTCAAGTTGCGGTGTCTTACTCCATGCCGGCATATTGGGTAGATTTGCCACCCTTGTTCTACAGTGCTCCGTAATCCTATTTCGAACACGCTCAGCGCTCGGCCGCCGCCGCCCGCGCCAGAAGCACTTTTTGTGTCGGAACATACCCGGCCGCAAACTCGCGCCGGTATTCCTCAAATGTCCCCGATGCTATCGCGTCGCGCACGTCTTCCATCACCCGCAGATACATCCGCGTGTTATGAACGCTCAACATGCGAAGTCCCAGGATTTCACCGACATTCAGCAAGTGCCGCAGGTACGCTCGCGTAAAATTTTGGCACGCAAAGCAATCGCAGTCCTCTTCAATGGGCCTGAAATCCGCCTTCTGCGCCCCGCCTTTTATGGAGATGCTGCCCTTGCGCGTAAAAGCCGTTCCATTGCGTGCCACCCGGGTCGGCAAAACGCAATCGAACATGTCCACGCCGCGCGCAACTAATTCTACCAATTGCGCGGGTGTCCCCAACCCCATCGCGTAGCGCGGCTGTTGCTCTGGTAGGAATTGCTCCGCCATCTCGACCGCCCGGAACATTTCCGGCTCGGGTTCGCCAACGCTGACTCCGCCGATTGCATAACCGTCGAAGCCTATGGCGATCAGCTGTTCCGCGCATTGGGCCCTCATTGCTTCGTCGGTTCCACCCTGAACGATGCCGAAGACCAACTGTCCGGCGGCCCGGGGCTGCTCCCGGCATTCCTTCGCCCAGCGGATCGTTCGCTCCACGGCCGCGCGCAATTCCCGCGGCGTGCTGGTGTGAGGCGGGCAGTCATCAAACACCATTGCGATGTCCGCTCCTAGATCCCGTTGAATCGCCATCGCTTCCTTCGGCCCGAGAAACAGCAACGACCCGTCCAGGTGCGACCGAAACTCAACTCCGTGTTCCTGGATTTTTCGAATCGTGGCCAGGCTGAATACCTGGAACCCGCCGCTGTCGGTCAGGATCGGACCTTGCCAATTGATGAACGAATGCAAGCCGCCTGCCCCGCGGATGATTTCCATCCCAGGCCTTATTGCCAGGTGATACGTGTTGCCAAGAATGATCCGCGTCCCCATCTCACGCAGTTCTCTCGGATCGATGGCTTTAACGCTGCCTTGCGTTCCGACCGACATGAACACCGGCGTATCAATCGGTCCGTGAGCCGTCGTCAGCCGCCCAAGACGCGCCTTGGATGTCTTGTCAGTCTTGAGCAACTCGAACATGGGTTAACATTCTCCGGTGAACAACTGGGACTTAGTCTGCTGCCGCGCCTGTCACGCAACCGCCTTCAGGGTTCAAACCGGGAATTCAACTTCGAGTCCTTCCCTTGCTGCTTCAACGTGGAGTGAACTGCCTTTCGAAGCCGCCAATTTGCGGGCGTGATTCGCCATGTCATTGATTTTCCCATCGTCATGATCGGGGTCGTGGTGAAACAGGTACAGTCGCTTCACCTTGGCTTGCAGCGCCAGGCCCACCACTTTGTCCACGCATCCGTGCCCCCACGCTGTGTGCTGCTCATATTCCGCCGCGTCATACTGCGAATCCATTACCAACACATCCACCCCCTGCACGAACTCGGCCACAACGGACTCTCCATCGCGCGACGGCGGCGTTTCGGGCCGCGAGTAGTCGTGCCGCAGTTCATTGTCGGGAAAAAACGCCAGCGAGTTGCCCCCAACAGATAACCGGTAGCCTACGCATCGGCCCGGATGGCAGGCCGGGCAGGTTTGCACGTGCACTTTCCCGATGTCGAACGAGTCTACCTTCAGCTCTTCGATTTGGATGTTGGCGGGGACTTCCTTCAAACCAATGGGGAAAAAAGGATTCTCCATCTGGCTGTTGAGCACCGTCTCCAGACCCACTCGCGCTCCTTCGTAGCCCAGGATATGCAAACGGTTGTTCGGGTGATAGACGGGTAGAAAAAATGGCAGGCCCTGGATGTGATCCCAGTGGGTATGGGTCAACAGCAGTGTCAGGTCCATCGGCCGGTCGCCGAATTCCTCGAGTAAGGACCGGCCCAGGAGCCTCAGCCCGGTTCCGGCATCCAGCACAAGAATTTGGCCCTCGGCGCGAACCTCCAGGCACGAGGTGTTCCCGCCGTACTGAAGCGTTGTTGGCCCGGGCGTCGCTATCGAGCCCCGCACCCCCCAAAACTTGAGCCGCATTGCGCGGGATTGCGATGCCATGGCCGGTTCCTGGTTCGGAGTTGGACGCATCCGCGCGTCAAAGATGGGCTGCTGATTTCATCCGCAAAGCATGCTGAAAACCACCGGTTCATGCAAGCGCGGCCTCTTGCGCGGATTTGTGTTACTCTCACCCCTGCGCGCCGATTCGATCGTCTCACTATGGCGTCTTCTCGAAAAACAACACGTGCTGGCGCGGAAGTGTCTCGTTACTGAAAATCCACCGCAACGGAAACGTCGACATTTCTTTCCGAACCTGTTTTTCGCTCATTTTGTGCAACGGCTTAATCGGCACGTTCGGATCCTCAGCTCTAAACTCAACAAACACAACGCGGCCCTTGGGTTTCAGGGCCCGGCAAATATTGGACATCATTTCATACGGGAAATCAAATTCATGGTACACGTCCACCATCAAGACCAGGTCCACGGCATTCTCCGGCAATTTCGGATCCGATTCGGTCCCAAGGACCGGCACCACATTGCTGATCCCTGCTGAAGCCATGTTCTGCCGAAGCAGATCGAGCATCTCCGGTTGTATATCAACCGCGAGGACTTTACCGCCGCGGCCCGTGTTCAACGCCAGCCGGCGGCTCATGTAACCCGTGCCCGCCCCTATGTCGGCCAGGACCTGGCCAGGTTTGATCCCCAACAGGCCGACCATTTTATCCGGTTGCTCTTCCAATTCACGCTCGGGCCTCTCCAGCCAGTCCGCTCCCTGGTGGCCCATCACCTGGGCGATCTCCCGGCCCATGTAAATTTTGCCAATCCCATCGGGGTCGTGGGCTGCGCGGAACTCATAGCGATTTGTGTCGCCGCTTGCGCCAAAGCAGAGATTTGCCAGCAGCACCAGTCCCCATGCAACTGACTTAAAACGTGTTTTTGTGCCAAATCCCTCTCGCATGACCCACCATTCAGCGCTGCAGAGCCTTTGCGCAAGAGATTATTTCTCTCCCCCGCGTGGCCTCGGTCTGCTCGATACGCGCGTTACGATCGACTGGCGTAGTACACGAAAACCGGCGGAAGGTTTCTCAGCACCGGCACGATGCGTACTTTTCTGAAAACGGCACGAATGTTTTTTAGATCCACCAGGAAGTGCTGAGCTTGGATGAACATTCCTTGGGGAGCGAGCGCTTCATGGCTGGCGCGCAACAACTCCAGCACGTTTTCGCGTCCAAGGTTGCCGAGCGGCAACCCCGAAATCACGAAACCCGGCCTGGTCGAAGCCCGCGAATCGATCTGGGCAAGGAGTTCGCTCGCGGCCATCGTGTGAACCTGCACATTCCCGTTCACCCCCGCCCGCGCCAGGTTCCTGCGCGCATCCTGGGCGAGGACTGGGTTAATCTCGCAACAATGCAATCGGGCCCGCGGACATTTCGCCGTGAGCCGCAGAGTCAGCGGGGCAGTTCCGGTCCCAAGTTCGACGATGTGCCCCTCGTAATTCGCCGGGATTGGGGCGATCATCGCCTCAATCAGAAATTTCTGAGAAGGAAAGAATGAGCCCGTTTGTGCGTGTCTCGCCAAGCCGGCCCAAAAGAAATGGAGGTACCCGGCATGCCCTTTTGATTTTGTCATTTGATATTCCCGGTGCAGCGACACAGCAGGAGCTGCGGCCGGAGCCGCACCTCCGAACGCCCCACGAAAGTCAGGTCATTATCGCGAGTGATACAGGAGTTGGGAATAGGGAGGATCCCGCATGCGGACGGTCGCCGGGGCCAGCGCTCCCGGAGCCCACCTGGATGGCTTTTTCTGAGCCGGTTTCTGGCTCGCGCTACCTACCCTCGTCGGCCGAAGTGCCGAAATTCCTTCGGCTCAGCATCCAGTCGAAACTCAGGTTCACATCGTCGCCGATTTTGATCTGTCCCTGAGCAATAGACATGGACGGGGGGGTGATCTGGAAATCGGTCATCTTAAGGGTGGTGGTTCCCGAAATCCGGAGGCTGTTGTCTTTAAACGGCAGGATTTTCAGTGGCAACGTGATTTCATTGGTGACCCCCGCGATAGCCAATTGGCCTTTCCCCTCGCAGATGTAAGACTGGTCCCTGCCCTTCGGAGGCTCGGTTAATGTCAGCTCAGCCAAATCGAATGAGATCCGCGGGTCTTTGTCCGCCTTCAACGCCCGATGCAGATCCTCGTCCATGCGGTCGCTATAGGACCGGCCGTCTTTGTCGACGCTCCTGAGGGAATGGACCATGACGAAACACCGGCCGTGGGCGTCCAACGTGCCCGGTCTGATTCTCTGGCCAGGTTCGAGTGGGAATCCCGGCCCGACATCCAGCGAGCCGGAGATTAGGGAACTCTCGGCCTGCCAATCGTGAACGGTGGAGGTGCCTTCGATCCGTAATTTGCTGCCGGATTTGGCATAGAAACGAATTCGCTGTGTGGCGACCGGGTATAGCACGGCAACGGGGACAGAGCGGACGGTTTGCGCGGTGGGCGTTGCCGCTCGAATCAAAGAGACTTCGCTGTCGGTTATGGGCGCCGCTTGACTCAGCTGTGAAGTCGCGGCGAACAGGCGTCGGACGGGCTGGGCGGCGGTATGTTCAACCAGCGCCGGCGGGGGCTCTGCCGTTGGAGACGGTTGGGTTGCTGCGGCGAGCTGCTGGCGCAACGATTCGTTCTCCTCGACCAATCGTACATGCGCCTGGTGCTGCAGCCAGAGCGTCGTGCCCGCCGAACCGAGTGCCAGGGCGGCCGCAAACGCCAGCTTCAACTTCGTCAGTGTGCTGAGCTGGAACAAGGTAACCGAGACCCCGATACCGGTGGCGGCTCCGGCCAGGGCATTGCCGACAATGCTGGCGGCCAGACCTGTTGGCGCCGCGGTGACCACTTCGCCGGCCAGCATGGCAGCCAAAGCCGCCGCTGAAAGGGTGACCCCGCGGTGGACGAGAATCGAATGGAGCTGTTCCAGAGCTCGGCTGACTCGCTTTTGCGCGGCATTCTCGCTGCTCCCCAACGCTTGGCCGACCGACCGCAAATCCAGGCGTTCGTAGAATCGCAACAAAATAGCTTTGCGGTCGTCTTCATCCAGTTCATTAATCGCTGCGTCCAGCATCGGAGCAAGCTGGCTCAGACCGGAATCAGGTTCTTTGTCCAGCGCGCTCATTTCGGCCGCCTGACGTTCGCGCGCCTGCCTGCGGCGTTCCCCGCGCAACAAGGTTGAAGCGACATAGCAGGTGTGCCGATGTAACCAGCCCCCCAGCAGAATTTCCTTTGAGAAGCGCGAAGCCAGTCGGGCCAGGTCCAGGAACACGGTTTGCGCCACATCTTCGGCCCGGTGAGTATCGCCCTGCACGCAGCGGAGCGCTGTCGAGTAAACCAGATCGACGTAGCGTTCGACCAGCTCGCGGAACGCGCTTTCCGATCCTCGTGTAACATAATCCGCCAGCAATTCCTGGCTGTCGGTCACCTTCATCGCTTCTCCTGTAAAGAGCCGCCGAGTGTCCAAATCCGCCAAAGAAATCAAATCGGATATCGGCACGGCAGTCGAGGGCTGAATTCAAGAGTGCAACTGGCCGCCTAACACGGAGGAACTCGCAGACGCAAAGCGATGAAACTCTCCACGTGGCACCAGGCGTCAAGGGGCAACAGCTCAGAGTGTCGTTGGCTGTTCGGAGGCCGGCCCTTTACGTTTCGTCCCGTTGCAACAAAGCATCCAGACGTTTTGGTGAGACCGGCACAGCCGTTCCGAGTTCCTGGGCAAACACTGAAATCCTGAATTCTTCGAGCATCCAGCGGAATTCCTCCAATCGGTGTTGAATCGCTTCCGAATCGGTTTTGGCTGCCCGGAGTCGATTATACGCCTCAGCGTATGGGGCAATCTGCCGCGCACGTTCCTGGTCTTTGACTGGATTCATCGCGGCCCGCTCGCAGCGGACCTTTAGCGCCTTTAAATATCGACCCAACGACGGCAACCGTTCAAACGGCACGACCTGCAAGAAATTGGCGGGAACCAAACGGTTGAGTTCGACTGCGATCCAGGTTGAGGTTGGCGGGCGTGCCGGTGGAGCACCCAGTTCGGTGAGGCTGCTTAGCTTCTTGGGACCGACTAGCGGTGCTGCCGGCAGGTGCCGAAACGCAATCTCGCGCCGGAGTTTGAGTATCGCCTCGACCTCGTCAAAGGTTTTCGTCGCCAATCCTGGCAAGCGTTGACGGGCAAAAGCGACAGCTTCCAGAAAATGCTTTTCCGACAATGAGGCAAAGGGTTGTGACGGCAGCAGGTATGCCTTGAGATTGGCAAACGCGTCCGCTTGCAGTTGATCGGCGCTGCACAAGCCGGTGAGCAAAGGGCCCAGGCCTGTCAACGCCCTGAGATCTTTTTGCAGCCAGGCGAGATCCTTTTGGATCGCTCTGGAAACAAGGTGTTGAACGGCAGGCAGGCTGGACTTTCGAGCGGAATCCCGGGTTCGAAAAAGCCGCAGATTCACTTGATCTTCCTCGATCACCAGGCCCGGCCACGCTTCAATAAACGTGCTGCCTTCGCCGGCCGCGGCCTCTTCGGGTAAATCGCCAAATGTCCACCCATCCAAACCGAACCGCTCCCATGTGTTTTTCAACTCAGCCCAGAACGGTGATTCAGGGGCCGGTTGAGCCGCCACTGCTTTCTCGAGTGACTTCCGCAATTGCGCCAGGTCGCGACCGGCGCTCAACAGTTTTTCGCCCGGACCCACAACCTCGATTCTCGGCCTGAGGTGTTGCGGCACAGCATCCCGCGACCAGGCCGATGGCGGGATTTCCACTCCGTACCTGGCACGAATGAAGGTCGAAAGATCCTGATTCAAAGAGTTGCCGCCCGCCTGAAGTTCACGTGCGATTTCGGCTATCTTGGGCGCAAAGGGCATCAGTTCTTTGCGAATCGACTTAGGCAGAGCGCGCAACATCTCCGCGATTAGCCCCTCCCGCAACCCGGGAACCGCCCATTCCGCCGCTGCGGGCGAAATCTCCTGCGCCAGTTGCGCATCCAGCTTAACCGTCACCCCGTCACGCTCCTCTCCCGGGCTGTACGCGTAGGACAATCGCACAGGCTGTCCTCCCAGGCGAACCTCGTCCGGGAAGGCCGCTTCGTCGTAGTTCAATTGCAACTCGCCAATCAGATCCTGCTCTTTGGCGCATAGTGCCGAATCCCCGGAATGCTCGCGCAGCCAGCGATTGAGTTCATCCCTGGACGAGACGTTCTGAATCCGGCTCTTGTAAAACTCGAATAGCGCCTCGTCGACACTCGCAAGATCGTGACGCCGCATGCGGGTTTGCCACGTCTCGATTTTATGCCGCAAGTCCCGGTTGTGTTTTAGGAATCCATATGCCCGAACGGCTCGCTCAGGCTCCTCGCGCGCTTCCAGCAAGAGCTGGCTCGCTGAGAGGGTTGAAAGGTCGCGCGACCTGCCTTGGCTCTCCCGCTCGGCTGCCAGGCCCTCTTCCACAAGGGCGCTTCGGATGAAAATCTCCGTGGCCTTTTCAGGATCCACGTTGCCATAGGCTACCTTGCGTTTCCTGACCTCAAGCCCGTACACAGTGGTCTTTTCCTCGGCCAATACTCTGCCCGCTTCTCCGCTCCAATGAGGATTATGAAACGTGGTTTTGCAGAGGTGCGGCGCAAGCTCGACAATCCAACCCGGCTCAATGCCCGCGACAGTTCGCGCGAACAACTGCGATGTTTCGACAATCTCGCCGGCAACGATCCATTCCGGTTGGCCGGTTTTTTCCTGGGTCACCGGAGCTTGTCTTCGTTCCTTCCGCTTGGCGGGAGCGGCGCGTTCGAAAAGAACTGACCCGGGAAAAATGTTAAGGTGCCGGTTGCCCGCGCCCTGGTACAGGTTCCGCTCCGCTCGGGTTCCGATATGGGCCAGCAAGCCGGTGAGAATTGAGCGATGAATCGCTTCATACACGGCGTTGCTTTCGTTGATCCGCAGCGTTCTGAGATCTTCCAGTGCGTTCTGCAGCTGCGCGTGTAAGTCCTGCCACTCCCGCATTCTAAGGTAGGACAGGAACTGTGATTTGCAGAATTTTCTTCTCTGGTTCTGCGTGCGCAACGTTTCCCATTGTTCATGAACCGCGTTCCAGATATTGAGCAGCGTGAGAAAGTCCGACCGGGGGTCGGCGAATCTTTTGTGAGCGGCTGCGGCGGCGTCCTTTTGATCCATCGGCCGTTCGCGGGGATCCTGGATACTCAGTCCGGCGGCGATGATCAGCAACTCTCGCGTGGCGTGTTCGTGGTGGGCCTGCAGCAGCATTCTTCCTAAAGTCGGATCGATGGGCAATCGCGCCAGGTCTTGTCCGATACCCGTCAACTGCCGCTCGTCGTCCAATGCCCCAAGCTCTTGCAATAACCTGTAACCGCCATCAATTGCGGCCGGCGGCGGCGGATTGATAAACGGAAAAGTTTCAATTTCGCCGAGACGAAACGCCTTCATCCGCAGAATCACTTCGGCCAGGTTGGCCCGCTGGATTTCCGGCTGGGTAAATTGGGTACGATCCGCCAGCTCCGCCTCGGAATAAAGCCGGATGCAAACCCCGTTTTGCACGCGACCGCTGCGGCCTTTTCTTTGGTCGGCGCTGCTTCGCGCGATGGGTTCGATCGGCAGCCGGCGGGTGCGCGTCCGAGGGTTGTACCGGCTGATTCGCGCCAGGCCGGAATCAATCACGTAACGGATCCCGGGAATGGTAAGAGAAGTCTCAGCGATGTTCGTCGCAATGATGATTTTCCGCTTCAATGCGGGGGCAAACGCCTTCTGCTGGTCGCCTCCGGTTAGCCGGCCGAATAGAGGAATGATTTCCACGAAATCTCCCAGGCGTGTCTGCAACAGGTCCCGCGTTTCGCGAATGTCGCGTTCCCCGGGCATGAACACGAGCACATCGCCGTCGCCCGGTTCGGCGCTGACCTGTTCGACGGTTCGCACCGCCTGGTCGATGTAAGTCAGTTCGCCCGCTTCCTCCGAGGCCTCGTCCAAGGGATTGTAAACCACTTCGACCGGGTATAACCGGCCGGAGACTTCGATGACTGGCGCATCGTTGAACGCTTTGGAAAACGATTGGGTGTCGATCGTTGCCGAAGTGATGATCAGTTTGAGTTCCTGCCGCTTCTGCAACAGACCTTTGAGGTACCCTAACAGGAAATCGATGTTCAAACTCCTTTCGTGGGCTTCGTCGATGATGATTGCGTTGTACTCCGACAACAAACGGTCCCCCTGCGTCTCGGCCAACAAAATACCGTCCGTCATTATTTTGATGTACGTGTTCGGGCTTGAGCGATCGTCAAAACGGATTTTGCAGCCCACCTCCTGGCTCCAGTTGACGCCCAGTTCCTCGGCGATTCGGCGTGAAATGGACAACGCCGCGATTCGCCTCGGCTGTGTGCACCCGATCTTTGCCTCGATTCCGAGGCCGGCCTCCAGGCACATCTTGGGTATCTGGGTCGTTTTGCCGGACCCTGTTTCACCCGCGATGATGACGACCTGGCGTTCGCGAATGGCCGCCACGATTTCCGCCCTGCGCGCGGTGATCGGCAACATCGGAGGATAATCGATGCGCGGCAATTGGGCCAAGCGTTGCTGGCGCAGCGCCACAGACGCCTGCGCATCCTGAAGCAACCTCGAGAGTATCGCTTCATGCGCCCGCGCATGATGTTGATCGCGCAACAGCCGAACCAGGCGCGATCCCAGCCGCACCCAGTCCGATAACATCGCCTGGGGCAGCAGGCTCTTAAGTTCAGCTATCCGCGGATCCATAAACGAGCCACGAATATACTCCGTATCCGTGATGCGTTGAAACTGCGGAGTTTGAACCGCGGATGACCTCAATGGATGTTCGTGTTACGCGCCGGGCCGCGCAAGTCTTGCGCAGTGGGACCCGGCGAACTGCGCAAGTCCTTCGCGGTTGAGAAACCCAAATCGCTGTTTTTCAGCCATTTTTCATGTTGGCACGGAGAGTGCCTACGGCGTCTTATACGCGCGGGTTTTTGCAAGTGTGCCGTGCCTGCGCAATCAAACGAAACGTAACGAAACACAAACTATGCAACTCAATCGGACTCTCCTAGCACTCGCTGCCGCGGTGCTTTGTCTTTCGGCAGGTCAAACCAGTTTTGCTCAACAGGATAATCCAGGCCCTCCTCCGGGCGGCGGCCGGGGAAATTTTGATCCCGCTCAATTCCGTCAACGCATGATGGACAGGGTAAAGGAGCAATTGGAAGTCAGCGACGATACCGAGTGGAAGGCAATCGAGCCGCTGGTCCAGGCGGTCATGGACGCGCGGATGTCATCGATGGGCGGCATGGGGCGAGGCATGTTTGCCGGTCGCCGCGGCGGCAATGCGGGCGGAGGCGGAGACCAGCCGCGCCGCGGCCCGTTCGGGCAACAGCCAAGTCCCGAGGCCGAAACGCTGCAGAAAGCAATCGATGCCAAAGCTCCAAAAGCTGAACTCAAAGCCGCTTTGGAGAAGTATGTTGCCTCCCGCAAGGCCAAACAGGCCGAACTGGAGAAAGCCCAGGACAATCTCCGCAAAGTGCTGACGAGCCGGCAGGAAGCAATCGCTACGTTGGACGGCCTGCTTTGAGAGGTCATTGCGGTTCGATGGCGTCACAGTTAACCTGAACCCATCTCACCCACTCCTTTTTAGTTATGAGCGAAATCCTTGAACGGGAGACGGAGCTGAGGCCGTTGCTGGCGAAAATGGTCGCCGCGCGCCAGTTGTCCTCGGCCGACGCCGAAAGTTTGTCGCGCCAGTACCAGGCCAATGGGAACCGGGCGTTGCCCACAGAGGCGGAGATCCTGCAATGGCTTGCCAAGGAGTATGACCTGGGGTTCACCAGCCTGGAGGACGTGGAGCCCGATAAACAGCTCCTGTCGTTGTTCCCGGCGCGTATTTTGCTCAAAGAAGAGTTGCTTCCGTTGAGGCGAATCAACGGGACGGTGGAAGTCGCCACCAGCCGATTGTTCGCCACGCAAGGCCTGGATGCCCTTAAGAGCATGACCGGCCTGGCGCTCAAACCGATCCTGGCCTCCAGCGAAAGCATCCAACGCGAGATGAAGAAGCGCCTGGGCGTCGGTGCCGATACCATCGATACCCTCGGCGAGGAAGGCGGGTTCCAGGTTGTCGACGAGCGCTCGCAGGAAGACAACGACCTGGACAGCGCCGCCGAGGACGCCTCGATTATCCGCTTCGTCAACCAGGTTCTGCGCGACGCCATTGAACTCCGGGCTTCAGACATCCACCTCGAACCCTTCGAAGACGAACTGCGCATTCGCTACCGCATCGACGGCGTCCTGCAGGATGTTCCCGTTCCTGCGCAGATCAAACGGTTTCAACCGGCGATCGTTTCACGGGTCAAGATTCTTAGCCACCTGAACATCGCTGAAAAGCGTTTGCCCCAGGACGGCCGCATTAAAATCCGGATCGAAGACGCCGAAGTCGACATTCGCGTGTCGGTTATCCCGATGTTGCATGGCGAAGCCGTCGTCATGCGTTTGCTGCGGCAGAACTCCACTCTGCGCGGCATGGCGCAGCTCGGGATGAACCAGCGCGAACTCGAGGCCTTCCAGCGCGTGCTCCAATTGCCGCACGGCATCATCCTGGTGACCGGACCCACTGGCTCGGGCAAAACCTCCACGCTCTACACCGCCCTCAATGAAATCAACGATGCCGAGCGCAAGATCATCACCATCGAAGACCCGGTCGAGTACCAGCTCAGAGGCGTCAACCAGATCCAAGTGTCGGAAAAGGCCGGCCTGACCTTTGCCAGGGGACTGCGTTCGATTCTGCGTCATGACCCGGACGTGGTTCTGATCGGGGAAATCCGTGACCAGGAAACCGCGCAAATCGCGGTGCAGGCCTCGCTCACGGGTCACCTTGTGTTTTCAACGCTCCACACCAATGACGCGCCCGGCGCGTTGACCCGGTTGGTGGACATGGGTGTCGAACCCTACCTGGTGGCTTCGTCATTGGAAGCCGTGCTGGCCCAGCGCCTGGTCCGTGTGCTGTGCGTCCACTGCAAGCAGGAGGATCACACGCCGGCCGCGGCCGCTTTCAAGGCCCAGGTCGGGATTCCCCTCGACACCACGATCTACAAGTCCGTGGGATGTCGCGAATGCCGTCAAACCGGCTTCACCGGCCGGCACGCCATCTTCGAATGGATGGACAGCAACAACGAAATCCGGCAGCTCATTCTCAAAAACGCTTCAAGTGACCTGCTCCGCGACGCCGCGCGCCGCGAGGGCATGCGCACGCTGGCCGAGGACGGCTGGCGCCTGGTCAGCCTCGGAATCACAACAGTCGAGGAAGTCCTCAGCGTGACCACGGCAAAGGAAGTTGCCGCAGCCACCAAAGCGCAATCCGATTCCCACAAAGCCGCCGGTGCCGCCGCGATTGCCTTGAGCCGCCGCTGACGCGCCTCCTGCCATGCCGGTTTTCCAATACAAAGGTCTTCAAGCCAACGGCAGCATTGCCGAAGGACAACTCGAAGCCGCAGGCCGGCCCGAAGCCTTCGCACAAATGGCCGGCCTCGGCTTGCGCCCGGTCAGCCTGTCCGAAAAGGCCGGCGCCGCCAAAAACAATGGCGGCAGCATGCCTGCCTCTTTGGGATCGATATCGCTTTTCAAGAAGGCCCACAAAGTCTCGGCGCGCGCTCTCGAAGACTTCACGCGGCTGCTTTCGAGCTTGTTGGCCGCCGGAGTGCCGCTGAGCCGGGCGCTTGTCATTTTATTCAAGGAATCCTCAAACCCCGCGGCCCAATCCAAATGGAAAGAGATCCATGACCATGTCGTCGACGGCATGTCTCTGGCCGATGCGATGAGCAAATCGCCCGATACCTTTCCTCGCGTTTACACCGCGATGGTTCAGGCCGGCGAGACGGGCGGTTTTCTCGACCTGGTGCTGGCGCAAATCGCCGATTTCCAGGCCCGTGAGAAGGATCTGCGCTCAAAGGTCATGGCGGCCATGCTCTATCCTTGCGTGCTGTTGTTCCTCGCTTTGGCAGTCCTGGTATTCCTGCTGACATTTTTTATTCCCAAGTTTCAAGTGATTTTCAAAGGATTGGGCGCCGCCTTGCCGCTCCCGACCCAGATTGTTCTGGGCGCCAGTTATGTGCTGCGTTCCTACGGCTTGTTTGTGTTGGTCGGCATCGTGATCATCGGTTCGCTCGTTCGCAACTGGTTCTCCTCCGAAAAGGGCCGGCGGGTTTGGGAAGGACTCGTTCTACGCGTCCCAATCGTCGGTCCTTTGGTCGCCCAGTTTGCCATGGCGCGATTTTCCAGAATGCTCGGCACGCTGCTCGGCGCTGGTGTGCCGTTGGTGCAAGCCCTGAACGTGGCTCGCAAATCAATTGGCAACCAGATCCTGGTGGATGCCGTCGCTCAGGCAATCGAACGCGTTCAGCAAGGCGGCCAGCTCGGCGCCAGTCTTGCGGAATGCAAAGGGCTGTTCCCCAGTTCAGTCGTTGAGATGATTGCGGTGGCCGAAGAGAGTGGAAAGTTGGACGTCGAGCTGGTTCGGATTGCGAACGTAACCGAGGGTGACCTGGACAGGCACCTCAAGACAGCCGTGGCATTTGCCGAACCTTTGCTGTTATTTTTTATTGCGGCATTTATCGGCACCATTTTCATCAGCATGGTGCTTCCGATCTTTACGATGCAGGAATACATCAAATGAGCAGGCGCGATTGCCCGAATCCCTAACCGGAATTTTAGCAACAAACTCTATGAATACTCCAAAAATCAATGAACATCGGATGAGACAACAGGGCCGCCGGGGTTTCACCCTGGTGGAAATGCTCCTGGTGCTTGTGATCCTGGCCACGTTGGCTGCAATTGTTTATCCCAAAGTGATGGGCCGCAGCGAGCAGGCGCGCATCACTGCCGCCCAAACTCAAATCGCAAACTTTAAAACCGCGCTCGATGCGTTCGAGGTGGATACCGGTTACTATCCAAAAGGGCGGAACGGGCTCAACGATTTGATCGTCCAGCCTCGCGACGTTACCGGGTGGCACGGCCCGTACCTGGACAGCATTCCAAAAGATCCCTGGGGCAACGATTACATTTACGAGTGCCCGGGCAAGCATAACCCGGGCTCGTACGACATCAGCTCCCCGGGGTCTCCCGGAGCGCAGAGCCCCATCGGCAACTGGCAAATTCAAAAGCGATAGCTGGAATGTTTTCGCGGCTCACAATTTTAAGCGACCGGCGTCCCGCAAACCACGCAAGCCCGCGGCAATCCGGGTTTGAGTTGTTTGTAATGAGGACGTTTGAGAATAGCCCACGGCTTCAGCTTTGGGCCTCCTGCCCGAGCGCCGCGCGTCATGCCAGCAAGGCTTTCACTCTCATCGAACTGATCCTGGTCATGGCCATTCTGACCATGGCCGTCTCGGTGACTGCCCCGGCCCTCGCGAATTTCTTCCGCGGCCGCACTTTGGATTCGGAGGCCCGCCGCCTCCTTGCCCTGACTCGCAGCGGGCAGAATCGCGCCGTTTCTGAAGGCATTCCGATGAATCTTTGGATCAACCCCGATCTAGGCGAGGTTGGGCTCGACGCCGAGCCGAGCTTCGAAAAAATCGACCCCCGCGCCGTCGAGTTCAAACTCGACAGCGGTCTGCGCATCGAGGTAGCTAACGCGCAGATCGTTCCCGCAAAAACGACTTCGGTTCGGAGCCAAATAACCAGCACAGTCAGTGTTTCTCCCGTGCATCTGACTCATCCCTCGTTTCCGACTATCCGCTTCCTGCCAGACGGCACGATTGGGGACTCCAGCCCGTCGAAGTTGCAGCTGATTGCCCGCGACGGAAGTTCACTTTGGGTGGCCCTATCTCGCGAGAGGCTCAGTTATGAAATTCGCTCAAATAACCAGAACTAAAGGCGCCGGGTTTACCCTGGCTGAAGTCCTGGCGGCGCTGCTGTTCATGGCGATCGTTGTGCCAGTGGCGATGGAAGGGTTGCACCTTGCCAGCCTGGCCGGCGCGGTCGCACAGCGCAAAGGCGAAGCCGCGCGCATTGCGCAACGCGTTTTGAACGAGAGCTTGATCACCACCAACTGGAGCCAGAGCCTGCAAAGCGGCACCACTATTGAAGGTCAGCGCGAGTTCCGCTGGACCTTGCGCAGCGATCCCTGGACGCAGGATCCCGCTCAAAACATGCTCCGCCAACTCTCGGTCGAAGTGCTTTTCACAGCCCAGAACCGCCAATATTCGGTCAAACTCACCACGCTTGTGGACAGCTCATTGCTCACGGGCGCCGGAGGCGCGATGTGAACCTTACCACCCGGACATCCCATTGCCTCACGGTCGCGCGGAGCTCGCGCCACCAGGCGGGCGCACCCGGGGCTTTCACGCTGGTCGAGGTTATCCTCGCCCTGGCGATTTGCGCGATCGTCCTCGTCGCGATTAACGCCGTCTTTGCCACGGCCATCCGGCTTCGTAATCGCACAGCGAGTGGCATCGACGACAATCTTCCTGTCGAGCGGACCCTTGAAGTGTTGCGCCACGATTTGCAGGGCGCGGTCGGCCCCCGCGGTTTTCTGGCGGGAGATTTTAAATGCGGTTCCCAGGCTATGGGCGCGAGCATGGGCCTGAGCGGCGAAGCGGGCGGGGCCGGCCTGGATTTTATAACTACCACCGGGATGATTAGCGACTCTCAGCCCTGGGGCGATTTGCAGGAGGTTCTTTACGAACTCAAAGCGCCGACGGATAGAAATCAACAAGGCATGGACCTGGTGCGCTGTATTAATCGCAATCTCCTGGCCGTGACAACCCAGACACCGGATATCCAGCCCCTTTTGAGTCACGTCAACACGGTCGATTTCGATTGTTACGACGGCTCACAATGGCGCAACAGTTGGGATACCAGCGCCGGGGATACGAATCTGCCCACAGCCGTCCGAATTCGCATTCATCTGACGGCGAACAATGGCGAGGACGCGACCAAAAAGGCACCTCTGGAATTGCTTGTGCCTTTGATGACGCTGACTCGAACCAACCTCGTTTCGAAGTAAACTGCGGATGAACCCATCAACCCTCAACTCAAGGGGCGCGCAGTGCCGAAGCCGGCGATCCGGTTCGGTGCTCATCATCGTGCTTTGGATTGCGCTGGGGTTGGTGGCGCTCGCGTTGTATTTCGCCCAATCTATGAACCTCGAAATGCGCGCCTCGGACAACCGAGTCTCCGCGCAGGCCGCCGACCAGGCGATCGACGGCGCCGTCCGCTACATCAATTACATCCTCTCGACGCAAATCGCCAACGGTTCCAATGGTTGTGTTCCGGATATCAATGGCTATGTCCGGGAGGCTGTTCTCGTGGGCGACTCGCGTTTTTGGTTCATCGGCAGGGATACCAACTCTCCTACCGGCCCAGGCACTCTCACGTTCGGCCTGGTCGATGAAGGATCCAAGCTCAACCTCAATATCGCTCCCAGCAATGCCCTGGTGTGGCTTCCGCGAATGACCGTTGACAGCACCCAGGCCATTCTGGATTGGCGCGAAACCAATGCCACCGGGCCCACCGTCATGTATTACGGCATGCAGCAGCCCTCCTATCAGTGCAAAAGCGATCCATTCGAAACCGTTGACGAACTCCGCCTCGTTTATGGGATGAACATGGACATGCTGGTTGGTGAGGATGCCAACCGCAATGGCGTGCTGGATGCCAATGAGAACGACGAAAATCAGAACAACCTCCTGGATCCGGGGATTCTCGAGTACGTGACCGTGTATACTCGCGAGCCAACCACAAATGCCAGCGGTTCGGCCAAAGTACCGTTGAACCCAGCCAATGTGAACCCAGGCGGCCCGCTGGCTAACTTGTTGCAAACGTCCCTCGGAGTGCAACGCGCCAACCAGATCCTGGCGAGGTTCCGAACCGCGGGAACCGGCGGAGGCGGCCGTGGCACGAACATCGCCACCAGCCCGGCGGTCACCTTCACCAGCCCGCTGCAGTTTTATCTACGAAGTGGCATGACTTCGACCGAGTTCGCACAGGTGGCCACCAACCTTTCCACCGCATCCGCGGGCCGGCCCTTTATCGAGGGCCGGGTCAACGTGAATACCGCCAGTGCTGCTGTGCTGGCCTGCCTGCTTAACGGTGACACTTCCGCCGCCCAGCAATTGGTCACGTACCGCCAAAACAACCCTAACAGCCTCTCCTCCATTGCCTGGGTCATTGATGCCCTCGGCCAGAATTACGCCAGCGATATCCAACAATTGCAGTCCTGGGATTGTCTCACCACCCAGACGTTTCAATTTACCGCCGACATCGCCGCGCTCGGACCGCATGGCCGCGGGTATCGCCGAGTTCGATTTATCTTCGACACCAGCACCGGGTCGCCTCAAATCGTTTACCGCCAGGATCTCACGCGCCTGGGCTGGGCTCTGGGCAAAGAGACCCGCCAAAAATGGTTATTGGCCCAAGGAACCCGATGATTGATTTTCCCAAAATGAA